>JAEEGJ010006503.1_pt1 | contig 34922 bp, 33 predicted proteins | sample 8958761 | NCBI WGS metagenome assembly JAEEGJ01 (sample SAMN16246546, study PRJNA631951) | gut metagenome | biome: gut microbiome; feature: rumen; material: RS-attached | host: Bos | place: Iran: Karaj | collected 2018-10
GGGCATGTGCCCCACGCTGGCCACCACCACTTCGGCAATGAACGGCCTGGAGATGGGCCTCGCGACAATGTTCGTGCTCATCCTCTCCAACATAGTCATCTCCCTGATTTCTCCCATCGTGCCGGACAAGGTGCACATCCCCGTGTATATCGTGGTGATAGCCACCTTCGTGACAGTGCTGCAGCTGCTGATGCAGGCGTACGTGCCGGATGTCTACAAGACCCTCGGCCTGTTCATCCCGCTGATCGTGGTGAACTGCATCATCCTCGGCCGCGCAGAGGCCTTCGCCAACAAGAACGGCGTGTGGGATTCCGCGCTGGACGGCATCGGGATAGGCATAGGTTTCACCCTGTCTCTCACCGTGATCGGCATCGTGCGCGAGATACTCGGCAGCGGCTCCGTTTTCGGATGGAAGTTCATCGCCGGCGACGGCATGCTGGCTTTCGTGATGGCTCCTGGAGCGTTCATCGTGCTTGGATACCTGATGGTTCTGTTCAATAAACTCGCTAAAAAGTAGGACGTTATGGAATATCTGCTCATCATCATCTCGGCGATCTTCGTCAACAATATCGTCCTGGCGCAGTTCCTCGGCATCTGCCCCTTCCTGGGCGTGTCGAACAAACTGTCTACCGCATCGGGCATGAGCCTGGCGGTGTGCTTCGTCATCACCCTGGCCACGGTTGTGACCTATCTTATCAATAAGTTCCTGCTGGTGCCCTTCGGGCTCACCTTCCTGCAGACCATCGCCTTCATTCTCGTGATCGCGGCGCTGGTGCAGACCGTGGAGATCGTGCTCAAGAAGGTGTCGCCTTCGCTTTATCAGGCTCTGGGTATCTTCCTGCCTCTGATAACCACCAACTGCGCCGTGCTCGGTGTGGCTATCAATGTGGTTACCAAGCAGTTCACCTTCGGGGGTGAGGCCCACATGCTGGGGCTGGGAGAGGCAACCGTGTATGCCTTCGCAACGTCCCTGGGCTATGGCCTGGCCATGATCCTCTTCGCGGGCATACGCGAGCATCTGGCTCTGAACGAAGTGCCCAAGGCGTTCAAGGGCCTGCCCATTGCGCTTATCTCCGTAGGCATTATGGCACTGGCATTTCTTGGATTTTCAGGAATTGTTTAATATATTTGTCCAACTAAAACCTTATTGTTTATGAAAAAGATTTTGACTGTTATCATTGCAATGTTTGCTATCGTAGCACTTGCAAGCGCACAGCCTCGCGCACTCGGTGTCCGTGTCGGTTGGGGTGGCGAAGTTTCCTATCAGCACACCATGGGTGGCGAGAACTTCCTCGAAGTTGACGCCGGTTGGGGTGTCAACGCAATCAGCGTTGGCGCAGCCTACGACTTCCAGATTGCTCCTGTAGGGCCTTTCGGATTCTATGCAGGTCCTGCCGCACACATGTGGCTCGCTGGTGGTGAGGGATCCAACCTCGTCCTTGGCGTTGGTGCACAGCTCGGCCTCGAGTACATCTGCGACTCGATTCCTCTGCAGTTCTCTCTGGACTGGAAGCCTATCTTCACCCTGGTTCCCGGCACCGGTTTTGGCTGGCAGAGCTTCGGCCTCGGCATCCGCTATATGTTCTAGTGGAGAGCGCGATAGCGCTGTTTGAATTACGGTACGCAAAAGGTTTTGCGTACCGTTTTTTTTAGTAACTTTGTGTTCGCAATTAATAACCCTCCATAATGTTCAAGATTCTTGAAAAGAAGATGCTGAACCCGACCATCTGCAAGATGGTGGTGGAAGCTCCGCGCATCGCCAAGGCCGCCCTTCCCGGGCAGTTCCTCATCGTGCGCGCAGACGAGCCCGGGGAGCGTATCCCCCTTACTATCAGTGATTACGACCGTGAAAAAGGAACCGTGACCATCGTCATCCAGCCCATCGGCGCATCCACGCGCAGCATGGTGAACGACTTCGAGGCAGGCGACTCCTTCGCCGACGTGGCAGGCCCTCTGGGCAATCCTTCCGAGTTCGTGAAGATGAGCCCCGAGGAACTCGCAAAGCAGAAGGTGGTCTTCATCGCCGGCGGTCTCGGCACGGCACCCGTCTATCCCCAGGCCAAGTGGCTGCACGAGCATGGCGTGAGCGTGGATGTCATCATCGGCGCCCGCACCAAGGACCTCCTCATCTATGAAGAGGAGTTCAAGCCCGTGGTGGACAATCTCTACATGTGCACCGACGACGGCTCATACGGCTTCAAGGGAGTGGGCACAGCCCGCCTCGAGGCCCTGGTAGCCGAGGGCAAGACCTACACTCAGGCGGTAGCCATCGGCCCCATGATCATGATGAAGTTCTCGGTTCTCACCTGCAAGAAGCTGAACATCCCCATCTGGGTCAGCATGAACACCCTGATGGTGGACGGAACCGGCATGTGCGGCGCCTGCCGCCTCAGTGTCGGTGGCGTGACCAAGTTCGCATGCGTGGACGGTCCCGAGTTCGACGGTTATCTTGTTGATTTTGACGAAGCTATGAGGCGTTCAGCCCAGTATAAGGCCGAGGAGGGCCTGGCAAATGGCAGCAAATAGAATCCCCCGTGTTCCTGTGCGTGAGCAGGACCCCAAAGTGCGTGCACACAACTTCGAAGAGGTGTGCTACGGATATAATAAGGAAGAAGCGATGCTGGAGGCATCCCGCTGCCTGCATTGCAAGAACCCCCGCTGCGTGGCATCCTGCCCCGTGGGCGTGAAGATTCCCGATTTCATCGAGCTGGTCGCTGCCGGAGATTTCGCCGGTGCCGCTGCCAAGATCGCGGAAGATTCATCGCTTCCTGCAGTCTGCGGACGCGTCTGCCCTCAGGAGACCCAGTGCGAGGGAAGCTGTGTGCTCGGCGTCAAGTTCGAGCCCGTTTCCATCGGCAAGCTCGAGAGGTTCGTGGCCGACTGGACGTTTGCCCAGGGCGAGAAGGCCGTCGAGGCTCCCAAGAAGGGCGGCAAGAAGGTTGCCATCATCGGCTCCGGCCCTGCAGGTCTCGCTTGCGCGTACGACCTTGCCAAGATGGGTTATGATGTGACCATCTTCGAGGCCCTGCATAAGGCTGGCGGCGTGCTCGAGTATGGTATTCCCGAGTTCCGTCTCCCGAAGGAGAAGGTCCTCAAGCGCGAACTCCAGGACGTGATCGCAGCCGGTGTGAAGATCGAGACCGACGTCATCATCGGCCGCACCGTTACGATCGACACCCTGATGGAGCAGGAAGGCTTCGAGGCCGTATTCGTGGGCACCGGAGCGGGACTTCCCAAGTTCATGGGCATCCCCGGAGAGAACTTCAACGGAGTCTTCTCCGCCAACGAGTTCCTCACCCGCAACAACCTGATGAAGGCTTTCCGCGACGACTACCGCACTCCTATCCACGCCGGCCAGAAGGTCTGCGTCGTTGGTGGTGGTAACGTTGCGATGGATGCCGCCCGCACGGCCCTGCGCCTCGGTGCGGAGACCACCATCGTCTATCGCCGTACGGAGGTTGAGCTTCCCGCCCGTAAGGAGGAAGTTCATCACGCCAAGGAAGAAGGTATCGACTTCCAGATGCTCACCAATCCTGTGGAGATCATGGGTGATGAGAAAGGCTGGGTACGCGCTCTCAAGTGCGTTCGCATGGAGCTCGGCGAGCCTGACGAAAGCGGCCGCCGCAGCCCCGTGGTCATCCCCGGCTCCGAGTTCGAGATTCCTACCGAGACCGTGATCATGGCTCTGGGTACCTCTCCCAACCCGCTGATCGCCCGCACCACTCCCGGTGTGGAGAGCAACAAGCGTGGATGCCTGGTGGCCGACGAGGCCGGTGCAACCACCCGTCCCGGCGTCTTCGCCGGTGGTGATGCTGTCACCGGTGCCGCTACGGTCATTTTGGCGATGGGTGCCGGCCGCAAAGCCGCCGCCGCCATCGACGAGTACCTGAAGAACAAGTAGTTTTTATGAAACTGCAGCTCATTCCAGCGGTCGCAGCAGCAATCCTGCTTGCGACCGCTTGCTCTGTTAAACAGATCAGCCCGGTGGAGGCTGCCATCACGGAAAAGGTCGCCGAACAACTTGGGGACCTGGACAATATGTATTTCAGTTCTTTGGCCCTGGTGGATTCCACCACGTTTGGAGAAGAGCTTGCCCGGCGTCGTAACACGCTGGAAGCCAGGCATCAGCAGAACCTGAAACTTGCCCGGGACTATGAGGCTGCGGGGAAAATCAAGAATGAAATGAAGAAGCGGGAAGATGCCGCCAATGACCAGAAGCGCCTTGAAGGCCTGGCCGCCCTGGAGCAGCGTCTGGCGGAACATGATTCGCTGAATGTTGTGGAAGTGTATATCTACAAGTTCTCCGGCCGCGCCCGCAATTATAAGGGAACCGTCACCATCGACGACATGTACGTGTCCATCACCCCTGCGGTCGAAGTCGTTGCGATGGACTACAAGAAGGAAGGTGTCCTGAAGTCCACGGGCCGCCTGATTCCCGGCTATTCAGCTTTGTTCGAATAGCTTGGTGGGGAAGGTGGAATTTTATGGCCGGGACCTTCCCCACGATTATGGCCTTGCAGGGCCCTGGGATGCAATATTGCTGGGGAAGGTCTGCCATCTAAAAAGCCACCTTCCCCAATCATATTAAGGAACGAATAAAAGGATAAGTTGTATTTGAGTCGATAGCAATAAACAAAGACCAGATGGCTTTAATATTATGTGAGTTAAAGGCCATAGACTATACATTTAATCATTATTAATTGGGATTGCCAAAGCAGGTGCGTTTGGCTAAATTTGTGACGTGGACAGCTACAAGATAATCAGACCAGCTTCAAACGAATCGTTCGCCGATGCCATGGCGAGCGTTCTTTCCAGCCTCTCTGACCATCTGGCCGAAGAAAAGGCCAAGGGCCGCGATCTGGTGTTCGTGCGCTTCTTCCTCAGCGACGCCCAGAACCAGGCCCCTGCATTGCGTCAGGCCTTGGAGGGGGATGACTATCGGACGGGCAATGCTGGCACTGGCGGCCCCTTGCGGGCCACAGGCCAGCCCTTTGCCCGTTGCGGAGGGCCTTATTCCATCGTCGAGCAGCCACCGCTGGACGGCAGCCGGATCGCGGCGCTGGTCTGGACATCGCCCGACGCAGTCCGATACCTCTTCCACAGCCTCCGCCTCACCGAAGAAGAGGCCGCCGGCAAGACCAGCTACGAGCAGAGCCGCCTCCTCTTCGACAAATATCTCGGCATCATCAGGCCCCTAGGCCTCGACCTCAAGACCCACTGCATCCGCACCTGGATTTACGTCCGGGACATAGATTCCAATTACGCCGGCCTGGTGAAGGCCCGCAACGATGTTTTTGCGGAAGAAGGCCTAAGCCACGACACCCACTACATCGCCAGCACCGGCATCGGTGGCGCCAACGAAGTGCGCTCGTCCGTGGTGGCGATTGATTTCCTGACGGCTCCTGGCATTGTGGAAGAAGACAAGACTTACCTCAAGGCCCTAAGCCACTTGAGTCCAACCCATGATTATGGAGTGGCGTTCGAACGCGGCGTCCGCGTGAAAGATCACGTCTTCATCAGCGGCACTGCCAGCATCGACCACAAAGGCCGCATCCTCCACGAAGGGGACGTGCTCGCCCAGGCCGACCGCCTGCTGGAAAATATCGGTTATTTATTGGATGAAGGCTGCCTGACCGGGCGTGATGGCGTCATACGGTCGGGCAATGCAGGTACCGGGCTCCCCTTGCGGGACACGGACCTGCCCTTTGCCCGCCGCGGACGGCAAACCGGTCAGGCCGGCATTCCGTACTTTATAATCTACCTCCGGGACATCGCAGACTACGCCAAGGTGGACGCCTACATGCAGACCCGCTTCCCGCACACGCCACGCATCATCCTGGAGGCGCGCGTCTGCCGCCCCGGCTGGCTGATTGAAATGGAATGCGAGACTAGCGGTTGTCTATCAGCCGCACGGTAGCTTCGGGGACACCGAGCACCTTGACCGGCCGGCCAGCGGTGCACACAACGCGCGAAAGGTCATCCGCCTCCACGCCGACCATCCTCACCACGGTAGTATCATACACCATCCCCTCCGTATCCAGCGCATGCAGCATGCGGATCTCGCTGCTGCCGATGCTGGAGTCACGGAGGATGATGCTGTCCACCGGGGTACGGCTCTGGATGAGCGCGGGTATCTCATTCAGCACCTGCACCCTCTCGAACACTATGTTGCTCTGCACCGGGATCTCCGCATAGGGGTAGAAGCTGCGCGAGTACTGGTCGTGGTCGAAGTGCAGGCAGAGGGCCACCTTGCGCTTCTTCTCCAGCCGGATGTCCCGGAAGACCACGTTCCGCACGCCGCAACTGTGGCAGATGCCCCGATCCTGGCTCATCGTCCAGGTGATGCCGTCGGGGTAGGTCACGGTTCCCTCGGTGTGTTCCGGCCGGCAGGTGGAAATGTAGTTCACCTTCACTTTGGGGCCGTTGGAACGGTAGATGCGCCCGCCGCAGACCACCGCATCTCCTGAAGACTGGATGTCCATGCCGGGCTCCCAGTCGCGCCAACCGCCTGCGAGGATGCGGGCGAAGAAGCCGGTGGTGCCGTTGGCAGGATCGTCCAGGTCGGTGCAGTCCTCGATGAGGCCGTTCTCTATCCAGCCGAGCTCGGGGTTGGAGGTGGTGTAGTCGTGGGCGTTGAGGGCGATGGGGTCGTCATAGGTGCGGAATACGCCGTGGCGGACGACGAAGTTCCGGCCGGGGCCGAAGTGTACGGCATCTTTAAGACCCTCGATGTGCACATTCTCCACCGTCGCGTTCTCGAAAGTGCATATCTGGATTGCGAAGTCGTTCGGGGGCAGGTCGAGGAAGGTGTATCCGTCCAGGACAAGGTTCCGCACATAGAAGAATCCGGTGTGGCAGCACATGCCAACGATGGTAGGGATATCCACGGGGCGGTTCCTGCCAGCGTCGATGCCGTTGGCCTTGAGCTGCAGGCCCCTTATGCAGATGTTTTCGTTGAATTCGCGGGAGAGTGCGCCCCGGTTCAGCAGCACGAAGCGCGCGGCCACGCCCAGGGAGTCTTCCGCCCTGCTCAGAATTGCCCCGGGCGCGAACTTCAGGTCGGTATCGGAATCCAGGAAGATGGTGCGGCAAAGCCTGTATTCGCCCGGCTTGCGTACTCGGATGCGCCCGCCGCCGTCCAGGCAGCGCTGGAAGGCCTCGGAGTTGGCCTCGGGAGTGTTCTCGGGCAGGAAGCCGAAGGTGTCGGCATATTTGGTGTGCGTGCACGCGGCAAGGACGCATGCGAGCGCAATTGATAGGATGTGCTTGATTCTCATATTTACAAAGATAGTAAGGATTTTTTTACTAAATTTGCGCTCGGAAAAAACGACACATCAAAATATTATGCAACACATTGATTCTTACGATTTCACCGGCAAAAAAGCTATTGTCCGCGTTGATTTCAATGTACCCCTTAACGAAAACTTCGAAATTACCGACGACACCCGCATCCGCAGGGCCATCCCTACGCTGAAGAAGGTGCTCGCAGGCGGTGGCTCCCTCATCATCATGAGCCACCTCGGCCGTCCCAAGAAGGTGGATGCCAAGTTCTCCCTCAAGCACATCGTCGCCCATGTGAGCGAGTGCCTTGGAGTGCCCGTGCAGTTCGCCCCTGACTGCCAGACCGCTGACGCACAGGCCGCCGCCCTGAAACCGGGCGAGGCCCTGCTTCTCGAAAACCTCCGCTTCTATGCAGAAGAGGAAGGCAAGCCCCGCGGACTCGCGGAGGATGCGACCGACGAGGAGAAAGCCGAGGCCAAGAAGGCCGTAAAGGCCTCCCAGAAGGAGTTCACCAAGAAGCTCGCTTCCTACGCCGACTGCTACATCAACGATGCATTCGGCACCGCACACCGTGCTCACGCATCCACCGCACTGATTGCCGCCTACTTCCCGAACGACAAGATGTTCGGCTACCTGATGGAAGGCGAAATCAAGGCCATCGACAACGTGCTCAAGAACGCCAAGCGCCCCTTCACCGCAATCATCGGCGGCAGCAAGGTGTCTTCCAAGCTCGCAGTGCTGGAGAACCTGCTTCCCAAGGTTGACAACCTGATTATCGGCGGCGGCATGGGTTACACCTTCATCAAGGCCATGGGCGGAACCATCGGCAACTCCCTCCACGAAGACGACCTCATCCCTCAGGCCCAGGACATCATGACCCGCGCTAAAGAACTCGGCGTGAACCTTTCCGTTTCCGTTGAGACCGTAGTTGCCCAGGAATTCAGCAACGATGCAGCACACAAGACCGTTCCTTCCATGGAGATTCCTGAAGGATGGGAAGGTATGGATGCCGGTGCCGCTTCTCTTAAGAAGTGGAAGGATATCATCCTCGGTTCCAAGACCATCCTCTGGAACGGCCCCGTCGGCGTGTTCGAGATGGAAACCTTCGCGAAGGGCACCCTGCAGATCGCAGAGTATCTTGCCGAGGCGACCGCCAACGGCGCATACACCCTGGTCGGCGGCGGCGATTCCGTTGCAGCAGTTACCCAGATGGGCTATGCCGATAAGGTCAGCTACGTCTCCACCGGCGGCGGCGCGATGCTCGAGGCCATCGAAGGCAAAGACCTCCCCGGCATCGCCGCGGTCCGAGACTAAGATTAAAATTAACCTCCTTTTCGGGAGGTTTTTTTATATTTGCATATAAACTGATTGCCATGGTAGAATTTCCGGATAAACAATGGAAAGATTATGAGCTGCTGGACAGCGGCTGTGGCGAGAAACTTGAGCGTTTCGGCTCCGTGGTGATGGCTCGTCCCGAGCCCAAGGCACTGTGGAACAAGAGTCTCCCTGAGGCGGAATGGAAACATCTTTCACATGTCGCCTTCAAACTCGCAGGATCTGCTGCGAAATCCGGCGCCATTGAGGACCGGGGCACCTGGGAACGTCATAAAAAGATTGACGATCAGTGGTATATCTCCTATCCGGGCCTGCAGGATGGACTCAAGTTCCGCCTGCGTCTGGGCCTCACCGCCTTCAAACACGTTGGAGTCTTCCCCGAACAGGCCCCTAACTGGGAATTTATCTTCTCACAGGTCCGCAGGCTGGCAAGTGATATCAATCGGCCGAAGGTACTCAACCTCTTCGCATACACCGGCGGCGCATCGTTGGCGGCAAAGGCGGCCGGCGCGGATGTCACCCATCTCGACAGCATCAAACAGGTAGTCACATGGGCCCGCGGGAATATGGAAGCCAGCGGCATGGACGGCATACGCTGGATTGTGGAGGATGCGATGAAGTTCGTGCAGCGCGAAGAACGCCGTGGCAACCTTTACGATGGCATCATCCTCGATCCTCCGGCCTATGGGCACGGTCCGAACGGAGAGAAATGGAAACTGGATGAAAGTCTCTTTGGCCTTCTGAAGAGCGTGGCGCATATCCTGAAACCGAAGGATTCCTTCATGGTCCTGAACCTCTACTCCAACGGCTATTCCGCCGCCCTTGGAGAAACTCTTGTCCGGGAAGCGTTTGGGTTGGGGTCAAACGGACGGGCAATGCCCGTACAGTCGGCCCCTTGTGGGTCACTGACGGGCCCTTTGCCCGTCGCGGCTGGCCTGTCCAGCGGCGAGCTGGCCCTCCCCGACCCCTTCGGCAAAACCCTCCCCCTCAGCATCTACGTCCGCCTTACCCGCTAGAACCCCCATACATTAAAGCATATGACCAAAAAACAATTAAGCGCCCTCCCCCTTATCGAACAGGGGAAATACCACTACGACGAATATAACATGGCCGATGCCTGGATTGCATTTTCGAAAGCAGCGGATGAAGGAGAAGCCGGCGCTTACGCATACATGGGAAAGATGCTTTACGACGGGGATTGGACCCCTGACTACAAGTCCGATGTCAATGGAGCGCTTGACTTATGGGAGACAGGGATGGATATGGGCGATGCCGAATGCAAGAATCTGTTCGAACAGCACAAGGATGAGGAGATGCTCGACCCGCAGGAGATAGAGTTCGAGAAAGGCGACAGCTATATGGGAGATATTGACGGGAATGGCCTGCCGCATGGAAGCGGCCACATGGATTACGAACTCAACGGCTACTATGCTTCATATGATGGCCTGTGGCAGCACGGAAAGCGCTGTGGCAAAGGTCATTACCATAAATTCAGCAAGGGCGGCGGTGCGAGCCACAGCTACGATTATAAAGGTGAGTGGCTGGATGACAAAGAGCACGGCCAGGGCACGTCGGTGCAGAGCGACGAAACAGGCGTCCATCTCAGCACAGTATCCGAAACATACACCGGCGGCTTCCGTGAGGGCAAGCGCCATGGGCACGGCGTCATCGTCCGGGACAGTTTCGACGGAAGATTCGCCGATGGCAAGGACCGTTTCGAGGGCGAGTTCGAGGATGGGAAAACGGTTGGTCACGGAGTCTGGAAATATGCCAACGGAGACCGGTTCGAGGGCGAATTCAGCGACTACTGCAACAGGAACGGCCATGGCATCTACACCTTCGCGAAGGGCCAGAAGTTCGAGGGCGAATGGAAAGACGACAGTCTGGTCGCAGAAAGCATCAAATCCGAGGCCGACACCCCGATCCTGCTGGTTACCGAGCACCATCAGGGCTTAGACTACAACTACACCGGCAAGTTCCTGCTGATTCCCGAGCAGGGGATGAACCTGTACGAAAACGCCGCCACCCTCCGGAGGGATTCCTCTTTCGACATGCAGGATGCCGGGATCGAGATAACGGAGGTCGGCCCGGACAGAGTCAGCTACAAGGTCAAGCCGCAGTTCATTCCAGGGTCCACGGAGATTAGCGACACCGTCCGCAGGGGAGAAAACAAAAAGTATACTGTATCAAAAGATGCAGTCGCAACCATCTATGACGATGATTACGACTACACAATAGAAAGCCGGCTGGAGATCAGTTGCCTCTAAGGCATCACTTCTCGGTCGCGCTGCTGACCATGTCGGTCAGACCCTTCTCGACCTGCTCGCCAAGTTCCTTATCGCCTGCGGCTTTCAGCACGTCTGCGAGATAGTAGATGTAGTTGCCGCAAAGCTCGAATTCATCCTGGGCGAAGGAATAGAACTCCAGATAGAAAGCCGCAGAGGAAAGCACTTCATCTGCATACCTCACTGCCAGTGCGCGTGCCTTTTCCTGCTGCCCCAGTTTATAATAGAGTTCCACGGTCTTGACTACCATGTAATCGTTGCCGCTGAACCCAATGGGGATGGCGCAGATTGGGAAGTTGACCATGGCTGCTTCGCTCTGGTCCAGCATCTCCAGCGCGCGTTCGGGCTGCCCGTTGGCGATGAAGGCATTCGCGCAGTTCACGTGGAGGTTGCGGATTCCCATCACGGCCAGGAAGGTATAGCAGTTCTGATAGTCCACGAACCATCCGGGCGTCTTCAGGGCATCGAAGGAATAAACCTCCGTCATGTAGTGATACAGCTCGTCGGGATCCACGATGCCGAAGGAACTGGAAGACGGCCTGTTCTTGAAAGGAACCAGCTTGGAGGAGAATCCGTCACTCATCAGATACTCCTTGATGCCTATGTTCAAGTCGCCGCCGTTGCTCAGCATGTTGAGCGGGCGGTCCCACTGGTAGTTGGAAAGGAAGTCCAGCACGAACAGCTCGGGTTTTGTGAGGAAATCCTTGCTGGCGGGAATCTCAAGGATGATGGTGTCCAGCATCCTGTCGGCCATCGCCTCCGATACTATCCCGCTCGCCAGGGCGTTCTTCTTGTTCACCGGCACGGATATCTTCCGCGAGGCAATATAATCGTAGCGCCTGCCGGAACTCATCTGCACCTTCACTTGAGGATGCTTGAAGAGTTTCATCACGTCGTCGATGCTCATCACGCGGTTCCGCTGGTCGTAGATGGGAATATATTCGTTGGTGCCGTAGAGATACTGCTCGGGGCCTATCGTAAGTGGCAGGGGCTTGCTTTCGTTGCAGGCCCACTTCATCTGGTCGATGTGCCAGTCGGTGCCGAGAAGCGACGTGTTGGCGATGCGCACGTCCGTGCGGACATCCTCCACCTCCTGGGCATACCAGAGGGGGAATGTGTCGTTGTCGCCGTGGGTCACGAGGATGCCCTGAGGCCCTACGGACTTGAGATAGTTGGATCCGAGTTCAGGGGCGGTGCGGCGGTTGCTGCGGTCGTGGTCGTCCCAGTTCTCCGCGGCCATCAGTGCGGGTACGCACAGGCAGACTGCGGTGAGGAATGCTCCCAGAGGGGCGCTGAACCTGCCATGCAGGGTTTCGTCCAGCAGCTCATACAACCCGAGCATGCCGAGGCCTATCCACACCGTGAAGAAATAGAAGGATCCCGCGAAGGCATAGTCCCTTTCGCGCACCTGGAACGGCGGCATGTTGAGGTAGATGACCACGGCGATGCCTGTCATGAAGAACATGAGGAAGTTCAGCCAGCATCCGCGCTTGTCGCGCCCGTACTGGAAGAAGAGACCTATTAGACCCAGGATGAACGGAAGGAAGTAGTAGTGGTTCTTGCCCTTGTTGTCCGCCAGGACCGATGGTGCGTCGCTCTGGTCTCCCAGACGCCAGTCGTCGATGAACTTGACCCCACTTTCCCAGTTGCCGAGGAATATCTCCCCGGGGGTGGGGCTGTGAACGTCATTCTGGCGGCCGACGAAGTTCCACATGAAATAGCGCCAGTACATCCATCCCAGCTGGAAATCGAAGAAATAGGCGAGATTGGCGCCCATGGTGGGTTTGGGAGATGCCGCCCCCTTGATCTTCCTGCCCCTGCCGTGCGTGTAGATCTTGTAGACATCCTTGCTCTGGGCATCCACGCCGCTCCACATGCGGGGGAACAGCATCTTGCCGGAGGCATCGTATTTGGCCTCGCCGGGACCGTCCACCTTTTTATATTTTCCATCCAGCGGCGTCCAGTACTTGGTCTCCTTGACGTCGAAAGGCGCGTCGTAGTACTGACCGTAGATCAGAGGTGTGCTGCCGTACTGCTCGCGTGTGAGATACCGTACGAGGGTGAAGGCGTTGTCCGGCTGATACTCGTTGGTGGGAGTCTTCGCGCAGGAGCGGATGATGTCTATGCTGAAGATGGAGAAACCGATGATGATGGTGGTGAGGCACAGGAGGGCGGTGTTCCAGAAGACCTTTCCCTTGTCGAGGGTGCGGAACAGTCCCCAGAAGCAGAGGCCCAGGATGGCGGCCAGGAAGAAGGCCGCGCCGCTGTTGTATGGCAGTCCCAGCACATTCACGAAGAAGAGGTCCACATAGGCAGCCATTTTGGGCAGCCAGGGGATGACCATGAATACCAGGATTCCGAGTATGGCTCCGCCTATGACCAGAATCTTGAACAGTTCCTTGAAAGTGAAGGGTTCGTCTTCGCGCTTACGGTAATAGTACATGAACACCAGCGCAGGAATCATGAGCAGATTGAGCAGATGGATTCCTATGCTGAGACCCATCAGGAAGGCTATCAGCACTATCCAGCGGTTGGCATGAGGCTCGTCCGCCCGGTCGTACCACTTGGTCATGACCCAGAAGACGAGGGCCGTGACGAGCGAACTCATGGCGTACACTTCGCCCTCCACCGCGGAGAACCAGAATGTGTCTGAGAAGCAGTATGCGAGGGACCCGACGAGGCCTGCTCCAATGATGGCGAGGGCGCGGCCGGTGTTCATCGAACCTTTGACCATACGTTTGGCAAACCAGACGATGGTGAGATAGAGGAAGAAGATGGTAAGGGCCGAGCACAGCGCGCTCATGGCATTCACCAGCACCGCGGCGTGCATGTTGTCACCGAAGAGGGTGAAGATGCGGGCGATCAGCTGGAAGGTGGGGTTTCCCGGAGGATGTCCGACCTCGAGTTTATATGAAGATGCGATGAACTCGCCGCAGTCCCAGAATGATGCGGTGGGCTCTATGGTGCTGAGGTATGTGAACGCGGATACCACGAAAGCTGCCGCCGCGGCAATCCTGTTCCACAAATTAAATTTGTTTTCCGTCATAACTTACAAAGATAGAAAAAAACTACGGAACTGGGTCATACCCGCTTCCGCCCCAGGGATGGCAGCGGAGAATCCGCTTCAGTGATAGCCAGAACCCCTTCAGCGGCCCATATTTACGGAAGGCCTCGAGGGCGTACTGGCTGCATGTCGGGGTGAAGCGGCAGGTCGGTGGTTTAAGTGGCGAGATGCACAGCTGATAGAACTTTATCAGCAGAATGAACGGAGCCGCCAGTATCTTTTTCAGCAGTTTCATAACTCATCAGCCCTGTGCGCTTCCGGCAGGGCCTCTAAGATTCTGGCAAGTATCGCCTCCACTTCCGCGGAGATGGTCGCGAAGTCGGCCAGTTCGGGAGAATTGTACTGAAACAAGATGTCCACTCCCGCGATTTTCCGCACGCGGTATGCCTCGCGGATGCGACGCTTAAGCAGATTGCGTTTCACCGCCCTTTTGAAGAGCCGCTTCGGCACCGCTATCATGATCCTGCAACCCTCTTGCGAAGCGAAGGGCAGGTAGCAATACCTGAAATGCCCGAACGACCCCCATCTGCCATCGGCGAGAAGGGTCGCAATTGACTTCTTGCCGGACAGCCGCTCAGCCTTACTCAGCGTGTTGCCCCCGGAAGTCATGGTCTTACTTGTTGTGCTGGAGATAGATCTCTATGGCCTTGGCCACGGAGGGAGCCTCCGGGGTGGGCCCCTGGATGTCGATGTTCAGCCCGGCTTCCTGCATGGCAGGGACGATGCTCTTGCCCCATCCGACGAACTTTATGCTACCCTGTTTGAAGGAAGGGAAGTTCTCGAACAGGCTCTTTACGTCTGCGGGATTGTAGAGGGCGATGATGTCGTAGCCGTCCAGCTTGAGGTCGCCAAGGTCCTGAGTGACGCTCTTGACGAGTTCAGCCTCGCTGTACTCCACCTTGGCCTTGGCCAGTAGGGAAGTCATGGCATCGGCGCTTGCCCCGGCCGACTTGGTGACGAGGAATTTCTCCCCTTTGTGCTTGGGACCGATCAGCGCGGCGATCGATGAAGGGGTGCCGTCGCCGAAGAATATCTTGCGCTTGCGATAGACTATATGCTTCTGCAGGTAGTTCGCCACCAGCTCGGTGCTGCAAAAGTACTTCATCGTCTCTGGAACTTTGAAGCGGACTTCCTCGGCAAGTTTGAAATAAGCGTCGATGGCATGGCGGGAAGAGAAGATAATTGCGGTATAATCCGGAAGATTGATTCTCTGGTCGCGGAATTCACGGGAACTGAGCGCTTCTATCTTAAAGAAAGGACGGAACTCAAGCTCAGCTTTATATTTACCCTGCAGGGTTTCGTAGGCAGTCATCTTCGAAGGTGCCTGCTGTGATATCAGAATCCTCATAATTGTCAATTTCGCCTTTAAAAAATCAGCGCGGAAGCGATGAGCGCTCCGGCCGGTAGCAATTCAAGCCCGCAAAGGTACAAAAAAGTTGTCAATCCACCGCATTTTTGTTTTAAAATCTGCCCTTCGCGCACAACCGACAGGAGCCAGAATGCCGCAAGTTCTCCGCTGATTACCAGACGAATAGCCTCGTCCGAGGCCTTGAACATATAGAGGATGCTGATGCTGAGCATCATAAGGATAGTAAAGCAAATGAAGTAGTTCAACAGGCCGCGGGTTATCGCACGCAGAGAATCCATGTCCAGCCGGAGACGCCGGCCGAGCAGGAGCGCATGCTGGATTCGGCGCAGGATGAGGAATGCGGCTCCGACGGCTACCAGCTCCCCGAGCCGCATCCAGGGTTCGTCCCATCCGGCCAGGAAGGCCGCATCGTAGATGCAGTAGCGGTCGACGGCCACGAGGAAGGGCACGAAGAGGATTCGGGCGCACACGTTCCTGGACCTGGCCGTGCTGATGCTGTGCTCGACCTCGAGGTTCCCCCGGCTGCGCAGCAGGCATCCTAACATGGCCGGCATGAGCTTGTATAGTTCAAGGATGTTGAACAGCACCAGCAGCGCGGTGCCGATGAGTATCCAGGCGTGTTCGGGTGCATCCGCCCAGGCTGCGCCGACAGGCGCCGCCGGCTGGCTGACGGGTAGATGCAGGGTGCCGAAATTCACAACCGCAAATATAATAAATCTGCGGCGACCTTCCCCATTTTTGGCCATTATTGGGGAAGGTGCCAGGTTTTTTGGCGGACCTTCCCCGTTTTGGCTTATTTTTGGGGAAGGTGAAACCGGGTGTTTTTTATATCTTTGCATTTATGAAGAACGACAATGATTGGAAGCAGCGTCTGGGGGTGGTATATTCCACCAATCCGGATTTCAAATATCAAACTGCGGAAGTGGTTGAAGCCGACACCCTGCCGCCTGCAAAGCAGCGGCTGATAGTGGCCATCGACCGCCGCCAGCGTGCCGGAAAGCAGGTTACGCTGGTGAAAGGCTTTATCGGCCGGGCCGACGACCTGGCGGCCCTGGCCAAAATCCTCAAGACAAAGTGCGGTGTAGGCGGCACGGCCAAGGATGGCGAGATCACCATCCAGGGCGACCTTCGTGATAAACTCGTCACCCTGCTAACTCAGATGGGCTACAACGCCAAACGCGGCAACTAGTTATTTCTTGCGCGGCGAACAATTAAGCATGTGTGGCAATTATTTAACCTGTTGCAGAAAATAGCTCTCTGTGTGCATGCAAGATTTGCTGAAGGTCTGCATTTATAAGGTGCGAAAAGAATATTGAAGGTATGAAAAAGATTGCAGTTTTTCTTCTGGTAACGGTATTATCATGTGCCGCGGCATACGCACAACTCGGAATTGAATTTAACCTCAGCGCCGGCGGTCCTGCTTATATGTTGGGATCGGTGGGAGGATATGAGTCGGGTTTTTCTGCCATGGCGGAAGTCAGATATACTCCGAACAAGTGGGTGAGCATAGGCCTGATGGGTGGGATGCACGATGCGCAGCCCCAGAGTGGTGTGTATTCTTCTGAAGAGCCCGTAAAGCCCGGCACATCAATCACTTATGAATATAATCTGATGCTGATGCTCTATGGCAACTGGTACACCGGGGACCGGTTCCGCGTGTATTCAGGTGTAGGATATGGCACGATGGCGGGATATACCGACGGCGACGGTCGTCCGGCGCACGGAGTGCAGATAGTCCCGGCAGGGATTTCTTTCGGCCGGCGCTTTTTCGGTTTTGCTGAACTCGGCATGGGGTGGATGTATTGTCCGTCGCGCGCCGGCATCGGCTTCCGCTTCTAATAGTTTTACCAGAAAATGCCATTTGAAGCCACTTTTTGGTAAAAAACCGGCCTAAACAGGTGGTTTTGCCAAAAACAGCCGTCTATGGCCGATTCTTGGTAAAACGATTCAATCGTTTCCGACGCGCATGGTGGTGGCAACTCTACCAACCGAAAATGTCCATTATGCCGTGGCGGGCATCTTATTGAATATCAATAATTTACGTAAACTCTCCCCTCTGAGATCTAGGGGGATACTTTGCGTAATCGGCTAATAATCAACAACTTATCCGCCACGACCATCCCAAAGGAATTCCGAGCGGAGCGAGCAAGCCCCTCCTGAGGAGGGGTTTGGGGAGGGTAATGACGGAAGCAAATATAGCAATCTCGCCAGAAATTGCTATATTTGCTTTCTATGACAATGGACCGCATTCGCAATTTCTGCATCATCGCCCACATCGACCACGGCAAATCCACCTTGGCCGACCGTCTGCTTGAACTTACGCAGACGCTGAGCGAACGTGACATGGAGGCGCAGGTGCTGGACGACATGGACCTGGAGCGCGAGAAAGGCATCACCATCAAGAGCCACGCCATCCAGATGCAGTACAAGGGCCATATCCTCAATCTCATCGACACCCCCGGCCACGTGGACTTCAGCTATGAGGTCTCCCGCTCCATCGCTTCCTGCGAGGGCGCGCTGCTGGTGGTGGATGCCTCCCAGGGCGTGCAGGCGCAGACCATCGCCAACCTCTACCAGGCCATTGACCACGGGCTGGAGATCATCCCCATCCTGAACAAGATAGACATGGACTCCGCGCAGCCGGATGTGGTTGCCGACCAGATAGTGGACCTCATCGGCTGCGACCCGGACGAGATCTTCCGCATCTCCGCCCGCACCGGTGAGGGCGTTCAGCCCATCCTGGACGCTATCATCGACCGTATCCCGGCCCCGAAGGGGGATCCGGACGCGCCCCTGCAGGCCCTCATCTTCGACTCCGTCTTCAACCCCTTCCGCGGGGTGATCGCCTACTTCAAAATCAAGAACGGCACCCTTCGCAAAGGGCAGGCCATCAAGTTCTTCAACACCGGGCAGGATTACGTGGCGGAGGAGATAGGCATCCTACGGATGAAACTCGTGCCCACCGGCGAGATTGGCTGCGGCGACGTGGGCTACATAATCTCCGGCATCAAGAGTGCGGCCGAGGTTAAGGTGGGCGACACCATCACCGGCAAGGAGAACCCCTGCAGCGAGGCTATCGCCGGATTCGAGGAGGTGAAGCCGATGGTGTTCGCGGGCATGTACCCCGTTCAGGCCGACAAGTTCGAGGAGCTGCGGGCGGTGCTGGAGAAGTTCCAGCTGAACGACGCATCCTTCGTGTACGAACCGGAGTCGTCGCTGGCGCTGGGAAGCGGCTTCCGCTGCGGATTCCTGGGCCTGCTGCACCTCGAGATAGTGCAGGAGCGGCTCTTCCGCGAGTTCGACATGGACGTGATCACCACCGTGCCGAACGTATCCTATAAAGTATACACTACACAGGGGGAGGTGATGGATGTGCACAATCCGTCCGGCCTGCCCGCGCCCACGCTGATAGATCACATCGAGGAGCCCTACATCCGTGCGCAGATAATCTCCAAGGCCGAATTCTTCGGGCCGGTGATGAAACTGTGCCTCGACAAGCGCGGCACCCTCGTGAGCCAGCACTATATTACCTCCGACCGGGTGGAGCTCAACTACGACATGCCGCTTTCGGAGATTGTGTTCGATTTCTACGACAAGTTGAAGAGCATCTCGAAGGGCTATGCCTCCTTCGACTATCATATCATAGGATACCGCTCCGCGCGGCTGGTCAAGCTGGATATCCTGTTGAACGGCGAACCGGCGGATGCTCTCTCGACCCTGATCCACGAAGACAATGCCTACGAGTTCGGGCGGAAGATGTGCGTGAAGCTGAAGGACCTCATCCCGCGCCAGCAGTTCGACATCCCCGTGCAGGCCGCCATCGGGGCCAAGATAATCGCCCGCGAGACGGTGAAGCAGGTGCGTAAGGACGTGACGGCCAAGTGCTATGGCGGCGACGTGACCCGCAAGCGCAAGCTGCTGGAGAAGCAGAAAGAGGGCAAGAAGCGCATGCGCCAGATAGGCAAGGTGCAAGTGCCGCAGAGCGCCTTCATGGCTGTTTTGAAACTTGATTAATTTTTAGAAGCCGGCCGGTCCGGCGAAACGGATATGAAGAATTTACTGTTGTTCCAGAATTTCGGTCTTTGGGAAGTACTGATCATCGCCTTCGTGGTGCTGCTCATATTCGGCGGCAAGAAGATTCCCGAACTCATGAAGGGCCTCGGAAAAGGTGTCAAGAGTTTCAAGGACGGGATGAGCGAGGTCGAGAAAGAAATCAAGGATATCGACGACGAGGTCAAGCCCAAGGAATAATGGCGGAAGAGATGTCCTTCTGGGATCATCTGGAGGCGCTTCGCTGGTGTCTTCTGCGGGTGGTCATCGCGTTCGTGGTCGTGCTGGTGGGGTGCTTCATCGCCCTGCCGCATGTTTTTGATGCGGTGATCCTCGGCCCCGCCCATGCGGATTTCTTCCTGTACCGCTGGTTGGGTTTCGTGTATGGCCCCGGGGAGGACGTGAACATCATCAACATCAACGTGGCGTCGCAGTTCATGACGCACATTTCTGTGTCGATGTGGATGGCTCTGCTGATCGTTTTTCCCTACCTGATGTATCAGATCTGGGTGTTCGTACGCCCTGCGCTGTATTCGCGCGAGGTGCCCGGAGTGCGTGGTGCGTTTCTCGGCGGCACGGGGCTTTTCTATATCGGCTGTCTGGTAGGATATGTGGTGGTGTTCCCCATAATTTTTAAGTTTCTGACTTCCTACCGGGTGTCTTCGGACATCGTGAACCAGATATCGCTGAACAGCTACATGAGCACGCTTCTCAGCATGGTGTTCGTGATGGGGCTGGTGTTCGAGTTGCCGTCGCTCAGCTGGGTGCTGGGTAAACTGGGAGTCATCTCCCGCGACATGCTGCGCTCATGGCGGCGTTATGCGGTGGTGGTGCTGCTGGTCCTGGCGGCACTGATCACCCCGACCGGGGATCCGTTCACGCTGTTCGTGGTGTTCCTACCGCTTTACGGCCTGTATGAACTGTCGATCGCGGTAGTGCCGCGCAGCACCCAAGTGCCTGATAATTAATTTTTTATTATAAAGAGAATCGGTGAATTTTTTCGATTCTCTTTTCGGTAAGTTATTGATATGAAGAATGTTAGCCGCTGCAAGGCGGCGGTGAAGTCGATGCGGCTGCGCACGTTGCCGCTGAGCCTGGCGGGGGTGCTGCTGGGATGCAAGCTGGCCCTTGCGGAGTGGCAGGTGAACGGATGGGTGGTGGCACTGGTGTGCCTGACCACCGTCTGCCTTCAGATACTGTCCAATTTAAGCAATGAACTTGGAGACGTGCTCCGGGGGACGGATACCGACGAGCGCCAGGGTCCGGCCTATGGATTGAATTCCGGAGAGATGACCGTGCCGCAGATGCGCTGGCTGATCCGGGCGTTCGTAGCACTGTGCTGCATCTTCGGCGCAGCCATGGTTTTGGTTTCGTACGGCACTTTCTTCTGCTTGCCCGCGATGGGGCTTCTGGTGCTGGGTGCATGCGCCATCTGGGCCGCGATGCACTATACCCTGGGCCGCAATCCTTACGGTTACCGAGGATTGGGAGATATCTTCGTATTCATCTTTTTCGGGCTCGTGAGCGTGATGGGCGCGTACTTCGTATGCTGCCACCGTCTGGATTCCTGGATGCTGGTCCTGCCAGCGTCCGGGATAGGATTCTTCAGCGTCGGAGTACTGAATATCAATAACATACGGGACATGAAAACGGATGCTGCGAACCGGGTGACGATGGCTTTGAGGCTTGGGCTCCGCGGCGCCCGCATCTACCAGACCGTATTGATTGCGTTGGGTTGGGCGGCGATGGTTGCATTCGCTCAGTTTTCTCGCTGCGACCGTTGTCCGGGCGGCTGGTGGTTCCTTCTGACCCTGCCGCTTTTCGCCGTCCATCTTTACGGCGTATGGACCCGTACCGACCGGGCTCTGGACCGGTTTTTCCCCATGCTGGTATTCGGCACCTTCCTGCTGGCTGTTCTGTATTAGTCTGATTGTTCTGTTAACGTTATTCCAGCGAATACACGCTTGCGCGAAGGAAAGTGCGGAGGTCGTGAAGGTTCTGGAATCCGGTGAGGCGTGAAGGTTCGATTAGCGGACCGGCAAGGATGCGGAGCGTCTTGCCGGATTTATTCAGCAATTCGCTCGGAAGGCGCAGGAGGCGCAGGCGCCAGTCGATCAGCCCCAGGGAATAATAGAAGCGGGAGTTCCCGTCCAGCAGGCGTATCGGCAGCACCGGCACTCCGGAATTCCGAATGAATTTGATTATGGACATCTGCCACTCGCGGTCCCGCACTCTGGGCTCCCGATGAGGGGGGAATCCGTCGATTTCTGCCACCGGGCGGGATTGGAAGAGTTTTAAATCCGACACCGCTCCGGATGGGAACAGCCCCAGGCATCCGCCGGAGGCAAGATGTTCCTTGGCGGCGCGCACGCCGGCAATGCTCTGAGCCGTTGGCGCCGCAATCAGGTTGCCGTTGGGATTGACGCTAATCATATTGTCTTTCAGCGATTCGAAGCGGGCGAGGATGGCATTCACCATATATTTATAATCCTCGCGCATGTGCCCGACGAAGTCTATCAGGGAGATGCCGTCCAGCGCGCCCATCGTATGGTTGCAGATTGTGATGAAGGGCCCTTCCGGAAGCAGGCCTTTGAAGTGCTCGATCGCCTCTTCGCGCGGCAACCCGTTCACGGTATAGGTCATCCCCGCCTCTTCGTTTATCTTCCGGGCAAACTCCGGCCCCTGGTACTTCTCGAACCCATCTATCCTCCGCTCAATCTCCGTAACCTTCAGCATCCGCAGCAACCCGAGGGCAAAGGCCTTGCCGGCCCGTCCCCGGAACAACGGGGATGCCTTCTCGAGCTCGTGGATGGAAATTAGCTCCATCAGCCGTTCCAGGGCTTGGGAGGATCCATCCTGGCGTACTCGTCCAGATCCTTCAGGAGGGTTACCACATACACCAGCATCAGCATCGCCACAATCACGGCGCCCACATAGTCGAAGATGCCTATGGTGAAGGGCTGCCCGAACACCACGATGTCCTGCGAGAACTCGCGCAGCGGCCTCACGAAGATGAACAGGGTGTTCACGATGATGAGGATCAGCCTCAGCTCGGTGGGCCCCAGTTTGGCGTAAGTGAGCTTGAATTCCTTCTTCAGATGAGCGTTCATGCTCACGTTAAGCGTCAGGAGCAGATAGAGGATGAGCCCGGCTACGGCCAGCCATATGTTAAGGAGAGCGGAGATGCCTATGCTCATGAACATCATCACCTCGTTGATGGCGTCAACGGTATGGTCGAGATAATACCCGTAGATTGGCCTCTGGGTGCCGCGGTAACGGGCCAGGTTGCCATCCAGGGAATCCCCGTACCAGTTCACCAGGAACCCGAACGAGGCCAGCCAAAGCCAGTTGATGTTGTAGTTGGACAATATGTATCCGGCCGCAATGATGACCGAACCGAGGATTCCTATCCACGTAAGTGTATTGGACGTGACCCATCGCGGCTGACGTGCCGCGAGCCACACGAGGGCTTTATGTTCCGCCGCATTCAGGAAAGAAGTCTGGATGCGCTTGGATGTTTTGATTTCTTCTGCCATGACGGTGCAAAGATACTCAAAAAACCGCCCAAAGGCAAAATCCCAATAAATTGTGATTGACGCTATCGCCCAGTCGGCGTAATTTTGCAGCGTAAAATGCAACTGTCAGAACTACATACCGGCGAAAAGGCCGTAATAGCAAAGGTTTCGGGCCACGGAAGTTTCCGCAAGCGCCTGATAGAAATGGGTTTCATCCGCGGCAAAGCCGTCCGCGTGATACTGAACGCCCCTCTCAAGGACCCCATCGAATACGAAATCCTTGGATACAAAGTATCCCTCCGCCGTGAGGAAGCCGCCAAGATAGAAGTCATCAGCGAAGAAGAAGCTAAGGCGCATATCGCTACGGAGCATGCCGGCGAGTCCCTCCCGGCCATCCTTGACAGAGAGATTTCCGAACTCGCAGAGGAGCGCGGTCACAATATCCGAGTGGCCCTGGTGGGCAATCCCAACTGTGGCAAGACATCCCTTTTCAACATCGCATCCGGTGCCCACGAGCACGTGGGCAACTACAGCGGCGTGACGGTGGATGCCAAGGAAGGCCGGTTCGAGCACAAGGGCTACAAGATAACCCTGGTTGACCTGCCCGGCACTTATTCGCTGTCCGCTTACAGTCCGGAGGAACTCTATGTGCGCAAGAATCTGCTCGAACATACCCCGGACGTGGTTCTGAACGTGGTGGATGCCTCCAACATCGAACGCAATCTCTACCTCACCGCCCAGCTCATCGACATGAACCTCCCGGTAGTGATGGCCCTAAACATGTACGACGAATTGAAGGCCAAGGGCGACAGCATCGACATCAAGCAGCTCGGATATCTTCTCGGCATGCCCGTCTGTCCGACAGTCTGCAGGGACGGGCAGGGAGTGGGTGACCTTTTCGATACGGTCGTTGAGATGTACGAGAACCCGTCACCTCGCCTCGCGCGCCATATCCACATCAACCATGGCAAGGACCTGGAGCAGAGCATAGACCGCATCAAGCTGATATTCCAGAAAGACAAGGACCTTCGGGCGCGCTTCTCTACCCGTTATCTGGCCATCAAGGCGCTGGAAGAGGATTCCGACATAGAGAAAGTCATCGACACCCTGCCTTTCGCCGGCGAGGTGAAGACGGCGCGCGATGAGGAGAACGCCCGCATCCAGCGCATTCTCGGCAGCAATGCCGAATCTGCCATCGTGGATGCCAAATACGCCTTCATCCAGGGAGCCCTTGCCGAGACATGGACGCATGCAGAGGGCGCTCCCAAACATACTTTGACAGACAGGATAGATGCCGTTGTCACCAACAAGTGGCTGGCCTTCCCCATCTTCATAGCCATATTGTATCTCATCTTCACCGCAACCTTCACCCTCGGCGAATACCCCATGAACTGGATAGACTGGCTCGTGGGCAAGTTCGGGGACCTGGTTGCAGCTCTGATGCCGGATGGCTGGCTGAAGGACCTTCTGGTGGACGGCATAATCGCGGGTGTGGGGAGCGTACTGGTGTTCCTCCCCAACATCCTCATCCTCTATTTCTTCATCTCCATCATGGAGGATTCCGGCTACATGGCCCGCACTGCCTTCATCGTGGACAAGCTTATGCACCATCTTGGCCTGCACGGCAAGAGTTTCATCCCCATGGTGATGGGATTCGGCTGCAACGTGCCGGCCATCATGGCCACCCGCACCATCGAAAGCCGGAAAAGCCGGCTGATAACCATCGCGCTGATTCCATTCATGTCCTGTGCCGGCCGGCTGCCGATATTCGTGCTGCTTGCGGGAGCATTCTTCCCTAAGCACGCCGCGCTGGCACTTTTGTGCATCTATGCCCTCGGAGTGGTGCTGGCGATTCTGTCGGCACTCGTGATGAAGCACATCATCAAGGATGACGACCTCCCCTTCGTGATGGAGCTTCCTCCCTACCGCATCCCCACCGCCAAGGCCATAGGAAGGCATACCTGGGAGAAGGGAAGGCAGTACTTGCAGAAGATGGCGACCACCATTCTGATCGCGTCCGTGGTGATCTGGGCTCTGGGCTACTATCCCAAGAACGATGCCCTTCCGCGTTCGGAGCAGCAGGAGCAGAGCTGGCTCGGGCACATCGGCAAGGCCGTGGCTCCCGCCCTCGATCCTCTTGGATTCGACTGGAGGATGGATGTGGGACTGATTACCGGAGTAGCAGCCAAGGAGCTGGTGGTCAGTTCACTGGGAGTGATGTATGCGGGAGAAGAAGGTGATGAGGTGGATGAAAACGATACTGCCCTGCAGAGTGCGCTCAAGAGTACCGTGCCGCTCCCCGTGGCCGTTGCATTCATGATTTTTATCCTACTGTACTTCCCCTGCATCGCCACCTTTGTGGCCATCAAGAACGAAACCGGGCGTTGGGCCTGGGCGTGGGGGATCTGCGCTTACACCATGGCCATAGCCTGGGTGTTCGCCTGGCTCGGGAAAATGGTGTGCGCCGTGCTGGTCGGGTAGCCGTACGGGTTACTTCAACCAAAGTTCGGGATTGCGAGGTGTCTTCCCCTCCCAGAGTTCGAAATGCAGCTGGGTTTCGCCGGCGATGGTATCCACGCGGCCGAGAACCTGGCCGGTCTTGACCTTGTCCCCTGCCTTCACGTTTACGCTGGCGAGCTTGCAATAGAAAGTGAAATATCCTCCGTGCTGCACCAGGACGCACTGGTTGTAGCCGGGAATCATCGCCACGTTGGCAACCACCCCGTCGAACACGGCCTTGATGGCGGTATCCTTAGCAAGAGCTATGTTCATGCCGTTGTTGAACGGCAGCTCGACGTTCTTGTACACGGGATGATAGTGCTTGCCGAACGAGTCCACCACGGGCCCGTCGGCCGGCCATGGAAGCTTGCCGTAATTGTCTGCAAATTCCTTGTCCAACTTCTCGTCTATGGCGGTCTTGGGCTTTTTTGATGACTTCTGAACCATACCCTTCACCTCCCTGCTCAGGGCTTCCACCTGACGCTTCTTTGCTGCCAGTTCTTTCTGGTAGCGGGCCTTGTCCTGGTTGAGGTTGGCGATAAGCTGTTTCGAGCTGCTCTCATCCGCTTCCAGATGCTTCAGTTCCACCACCCTCGTGTTCCGCAGCACCGATGCCTCCTCGCGGAGTTTCTGCAGTCCGGCCTTTTCCTCCTCTATCCTCGTACGCGTATCCTTGATTTCAAGCGCCTGGGCGTTCAGTCCACGGGCCATCTCCTTCAGGTAGCCGTAGCGACGCAGGCCCTGGGAGAGACCTTCACTGGAGAGGAGGTACATGTACCAGATGCGGGTGTCGCGGTTCTTGTAGGCCGTTCGGACGAGTTTCTCGTAGTTGTCTGAAATGAGGGTATAACGCTTTTCGAGGCTGTCCAGCTTGCGGTTTTTCTCTCGTATGCGGCCGTCGAGGCTCTTTATCTGCGCATCGCTTTCGGCTACCAGGCCCTTGCGTGCGCTGATCTTCTTCCGGGTGAGTTTGAGAGCGGTGTTGGCACTTTTCACCTTACCTGCATTCTCTTTCAGCTGCTGGTCGAGGATGGCTATCTCCCGCTCCAGTTTCGCCTTCTTTTTCTGGGAAGCGTTCTGGGCGGGGCACCAGGCGGATGCCATTGCCATCAACAACATTATGAGTGCGGCCTTCCTCATTCTTCCTTCTTATTTTCAGCCAGCATACGGAAGGATTTGGCGAGGTCGTTCTCCCCGAGGGCCTCCAGCACGGTGGCATAGTGCTCGAGGATGACCTTGCTGTCCCGTCCGCCGTAGAGCATGGCGTGCTTGAAATATGGCTTGGCCTGCTGCGGCTTGCCTTGAAGGTACAGTATCCACCCGTAGGTATCCAGATAGGTGGCGTTGTCGGGGTCCTTCTCCACGGTAATCTTGCTCATCGCGGCAGCCTTCTTGAGTTTTTTCTTCTGCAGGCTGAGGTAGTATGCATAGTTGTTCAGGACTGGCAGATACTCCGGATCGGCCTTGAGTGCGCGGTCGTAGGCCTTGAAGGCGTTCTTGGTCTGGCCGAGCTTGTAATAGGTGTCCCCGATGGTGGCGAGGGCCGGCATCACCCGTGGATTCTTCTCCCCGCCTACCTTAATTATGGTCTCGCACTGGTCGATTATCTCTTTCGCCGTGGCGCCGCCATCCATCATCACCTGCATTTTCAGGTACTGGGCGTCCACGTCCTCCGGATAGGCCTCCACGAAGCGGTTGAAGTACTCGCGGCCCTTTTCCTTGCGGTCGGTTCCGTAGAACCAGTTCCCCGCAAGGCGCAGGGCGCTGCTATCGGTAGGGTGGACCCTGACACATCCGGCGACCAGGCTGTCGAGCTGGACGTTCCACATCCTGTAGAAATTGTAATCTATGTGCTGGAGCAGCTGGTTGACGTAATCGCACTTGGCGGCCGGATTGAGGCCGGGATTCTCTACCATGTCGTTTATGGAAGCGAAGAATCCGGGAATGTTCCCGCGCATGCGGTAAACCTCGCTCTGGCCGAGGATGGCCGGGGCGTAGTCCGGAGAGAGCGCCAGCGCCTTCTCGAAACTGTCCATCGCCAGGGAATCCTTGTACTCGTTCAAGGCCCGGTTGCCCTTGAGAGTCAGAGTATATGCGTTGGTATACTTGGCCGGATACCTGTCCATAAGGTCGAGGTATATCGCCGTGGACAGGTCCCCTTTTCCTTCGTTGAGGTAGATGTTTGCGAGATAGTCCTTATACCAGACGTTGGTGGAGTCGGCGCTGATGGCCGCCTGAAGGCATTTCTCTGCGTCTTCCATGCGTCCGGTCATGGCATAGCACTGGCCCAGATAGTAGTTGACGGCATCGTTGCCAGGGAAATTCTTGTCGAGGTATTCGAGGTGACTGATGGCGGTTTTATAATCTCCCGTCTGCATCTTTGCGACGGCCCCGACCAGCATCGTTTCCAGCACGCTCTGCTGTTGGGTGGTCTTGGCCGGAGGGGCTGCCTTGATGCCGGAGGGCTGAGCATGGAGCCCTTCCGGGGAAAGGAAGAGAAGAGCGGCGAGTATGTAAACCAGTTTCCGCATTCCAGTCTATCTTTACAAAAATAGTGCTTTTTTGGAGTTAATTAGTTATTTTTGCATATACAATTGTTCGAAGATGCAACTTTTCGGAGGTAAAGCGCATCTTAAAAGTCGAGAACGGGAATCCGGCAAGGCCGGCAATGCCATCGGGCCAGACGTCATCGAGCAATGTAAAAATGGCGACAGGCTTGCGCAGAAAGCCGTTTATGATGCACTGTCATCCAAGATGTTCGCAGTTTGCATGCGCTATATGGGAGGTGACAGGGAATCGGCGGCAGACATCCTTCAGGATGGATTCGTGACATTGTTTACCAAGCTGGACAGCTATTCGGGAGACGGATCTTTCGAAGGCTGGGCCCGCAAGATCTTTGTCAATACGGCATTGATGAGTTTGCGTAAGAAAGACGTACTCAAACAGAGCGAAGACGTGGACGTTGCCTGGAATATCAGCAGTTCAGACCCTTCGCCGATCCAGAATATAGGTTATCAGGAACTGTGCAAGATGATTGCCGCCCTGCCACCGGGATTCAGGACCGTTTTCAACATGTATGTCGTCGAGGGCTTCTCCCATAAAGAGATTGCGGAGGCCCTCGAGATTTCGGAAACCACTTCGCGCTCGCAGTTACAGCGCGCGCGAACTTTGCTGCAGAACAAGATCAAAGACAGATTTTAAGATGCTTAAGAGCTTTAACGAGGATTTTGACCTTCAGGTCAGGTCGATGATGGACCAAGCGCAGGAACCTGCTCCCGCAGGGGCCTGGGAGGCCATTTCGTCCAGGCTTGATGCGTTGGCCGCAGCCGGATTGCAGCCAGCCGCCTCCGAGGCGCCTGCCGCCGGTGCGGGTGTCCGTCCCGTACGCCGCGTGTGGTACTGGGCCGGAGCCGCCCTCGCCATGGCTGCCGCCATAGCCCTCGGCATCTTCTTCACCGGAACTTCAGACAAAAATTCTGACCTTATAAATATTACCAGCGGCGAAGGCCTCGTGGCGCAGGAAGTCGCTCCCGCGGCGGAACCCGCCCGTGATGCTGCCCCCGTGGCAGAGGCGCCGGCCGCTCCGGTGGCGCAACCTGAGGCCGCGGCCGAAGTTGCCTCTCGTGGTCAAATCGAGGCCGATGTGACCACGGCCCCCGTCGATCAGACGGTTCGTTCCGAAAAACAGCCGGTTTCCGGAACAAACGATGAGACCGTGCAGAGCCCTGTTCAGCCGTCCGCTCCGACGGCAACTCAGGCGGCCGACCCGTTCGCGCAGATGGCGTTCGAGGATTCCCGCAAGGCATACCGTCGCGCTCCTGTCTCCCTGACCATATCCGGCGGATCGACCAGTAACAACTCGGGAGCAAGCAAGCCGGTATTCGGCGGTCCCGGAGCGTATCTTCAGGATGGCATTGTTGAAACCAGCCAATCATCCTTCGGAATTCCCGTCATAGTCGGGCTGGGAGTCAAATTCCCCGTAAATGGTATCCTATCAGTAGGTACGGGGCTGGATTATTCCATACTTACCCGCACGTTCGAGGGCCGGTATACGGAAGGTTCGAGTGTCAAGAACGGCGACTTCAACCATACCTTACAGTATATAGGCATTCCGGTCGACCTGTCGCTTAAACTTTTGACGAAAGACGATATTACCCTCTATTCGACTGTTGGGGCTGAAGCTGAATATGCCATTTACAACAAGTATCGCCTGCTTGGCACCGACACTGTGATCGGAGAGAAGGTCGATGGACTGCAATGGAGTGTCGGAGGAGGCCTTGGCCTCGAGTTCAACGTGAGCGGACATTTCGGAATCTTCGCCGAACCTTCGGTCAAGTATTATTTCGACTGCAACCAGCCCAAGAGCATCCGTACGGACAAACCATTCCAGATGGTTCTGCGCCTTGGAGTTCGGTTTGAGATTTATTAACTGACAATCAGCCTTTTACCCATAGGCAAACATTTATTTTAGTTTTTACCCCCGGTCTTACCCCCGGGGGTATGCTTTTTTTCGTATAGATTTGCACGAAAAGAAAAGGACTATGAAGGGTTTGCTTATCTCTGTCTGCGGGCTGCTGATTCTGCAGTCTTGCGAAAAATACACGCTCACCAGCAATTACAGGGCGCAGGTCCTGTACAATGCGGGAAAGGAAAGAGGAACGCTTTCCGGGGATGCCGAAGCACCAAAGGCAGACACGTCCGTATATGTGTCCGCCGTAATCGTGCCGAGGGAATATGACTGGCGGAGGGACTCCCTTTATGGAGCCGTCCAGTGTGAACTGCAACTCCTGAAGAATGGCATCCCACAGTTCACCATGAATACGGGAACTCTGGCATCGTCTTCTCCGGATACCCATCATCTGTTGGGCGGGCATCTTTATACGGAATACGTCGGCCCTGACGGGACTGTAATCTGCCGCGATGGAATAGAATTGTTTCGCTATCCCCAGCGGGAGATGCTCAAGGGCTTATTGATTAAGGAAGAAGACGTTTATACCCTGGGCCGCTCAATGGATGGAGGCGGATTCTTCTATCGCCGTAACGGGGAGATATTGTTGAGACAGGATGAGGGAGAACCGTTCGGGGATTTCTCGAATCCGGCGTACGGGAGAAACGGGGCCCTGTATGAATACTGCGGTAGCGTGTGTTTCTGTTTCAAGACGGCCTCGGACTGCTATCAGGTAGTTGATGGGGTGATAAACACGGTCGACACGCCCGTCAGTGCTTTCAGAATCAAGGATATGCGTCCTTTCGGGCAACCGATATGCTATGTGGCCGATTATACTACGTCTGCCCTGATTTTTACGCCCAAGCGGACATATACTCTTCCAACGGGTAACAGCTGGCAGTCCGTCAGCCTTTTCGAACGCGACGGAGTCCCGTGGTTCATTGCGGATTCGCCATTGCGGACCATCTGCCGTCCGGTTTCGCAGGCAGAGAAAGAACAGTCGGGAGTAAGTTTTGTCGGGGAGGACAATTTCATATACGAGGGGCGGTCCCGCTTCTTTTCGGCCAGATGCGGTGGCAGTACGTTCAGCTTAAGTGATGACGCGGGACAAATCTTGTATATACGGGACTCTACGTACTTTTTCGGCAGGAACAGCGTTTTCTGTCTTGGGGACGATGCCTACATCTTGATCAATCCGCGCGAACGCGACAGACCGCCATCCGTCTGGAACAAAGGTCGGGAGACGCCGTACGATATGAACGGATACTTGAGCGGGATCGAGGTGATGGTCAGTCTTCCCAACTGATGACGCGGCTTTCGTCGGGCTTCACCTCTATCTTCACGCGAAGAGCCTCTTCAGGGATGATCTCCTCAATGTTCTCGGGCCACTCGAGGATGCAGGTGCATCCGCTGTCGATATAGTCGTAGAAACCTATGTCAAGGGCTTCGGAAGGCTTCGTGATGCGGTAGAAATCAAAGTGATAGATTGATTCTCCGGCGGCCGTGCGGTATTCGTTGACTATGGCGAACGTGGGAGAAGAAACTGCATCTCCGTTCACCCCGAGAACACGGCAGATGGCTGTAGTGAAGGTAGTCTTGCCGGCTCCCATTGGAGCATAGAATGCTATTATACGCCCTTGGCCTACCTCGCGGAGGAACTGCTCTGCGGCCTGGTCGATTTCCGAAAGATTATTGATTACAATTCGATGCTGCATCGTCGGCAAAGATACAAATTAAAGGATTATGTTGATAAACATTGTTGGAGCTAAATGCATAGGGATAGATGCCGTGCCGGTTCTTGTCGAGGTTAAAATCGATAGGGGGATCGGCATCCATCTGGTCGGTCTTGCGGACGTAGCGGTGAAGGAAAGCCTGCTTCGAACCGTAACTGCACTGCAGTCGATGGGTTTCCATATTCCTGGCAAGAAAATAGTCATCAACCTGGCACCCGCGGATCTGCACAAGAACGGTAGCGGATACGATCTTCCAATCGCGCTGGGGATCATCGCCGCGTCCGGACAAAGGGGCCTCCTGGGATTGGACAAGTACCTGATTATGGGGGAGTTGGGTTTGGATGGTTCGGTCCGTCCCGTTCCGGGAGCGCTGCCTTATGCGGAGGTGGCCGTGGATCTCGGCCTGAAGGGGTGTATCCTGCCGGCGCAGTCCGCACTGGAAGCGGCAGAGTTCCGGCAGGCCGACATCTACGGAGTGGAGACCCTGGCCGAGGTGCTGTCTATCCTGGAAGAGAAGGAGGACAGGGAAGACCTGCTTATATGGAACCGTCGGGAGTATACGCAGGCATCGGCACCGTCGGTGGGCAGCGGATACATGGATTTTTCGGAGATAATCGGGCAGGAAGCGGCCAAGCGGGCTGCCGAAGTAGCGGTCAGCGGAGGACACAATCTAATCCTCATTGGTCCACCTGGGGGAGGAAAAAGCTCTCTGGCAAAGGCGATTACGGGGATCCTTCCGCCGATGACCATGGAAGAGTCGCTGGTAACGAGCAAGATATATTCGGTCTCCGGCCTGCCGACACGCGATGCCGGGCTCATCCGCCGAAGGCCGTTCCGCGCACCGCACTACAGCGCATCCCTGGCAGCAATAGTCGGGGGAGGCAACGGTGGTAACATCGTGCCCGGGGAAATCTCCCTGGCGCACAATGGCGTGCTCTTCTGCGATGAGTTCGCCCAAATGCCAAAATCGGTGGTAGAGGCCCTCCGGGGGCCGATGGAAGACAGGAAAGTGGTGGTTTCGCGTCTCCGGGGAAAGGTGGAATATCCGGCATCGTTCATGCTGATCGCCGCGACGAATCCATGCCCATGCGGTTATTATGGAGACGGCGACCGATGCACCTGCACCGTGGGTCAGCGGGTGGGCTATCTGAACCGCCTGTCAGGCCCTTTACTTGATAGAATTGACCTGCATGTCTGGATGAGCCCCCTGGATACGCGCCGACTGATCGACAGACCGAAGGGGGAGAGCAGCGCTGCCGTGGCGGCACGGGTGATGAAAGCGCGGGAAGTTCAGCTGAAGCGATTCCACGGAGATGGAATCAGCACGAATGCAGAGATGAGCAACTCCCTCATGGAACGGTTCTGCCCCCTTTCGGACGACTGCAAGTCGTTGTTGGAGACCATCATAGACCGCCTCGGGCTATCTGCCCGTGCCTATTCCCGCATCGTGCGCATCTCCCGCACCATAGCCGACCTTGCCGGCAGCCCGGACATCCTCCCCGCCCACATCAGCGAAGCCTCCGGCTACCGCTTCCTCGACCGCCGCAATTTCGGGGAATTGTAAAAAATACTTGCGATTTAGTATTAATTTTAATACTTTTGTGATGAAATATAGTGAACTGCGAAAACTATTGCGTGTCAATGGATGCAAGGTAGTCCGGCAAGGGGCGAATCATGAAATATGGTACAGCCCTATTACAGGCAGAAGATTTCCTGTTGCCAGGCATAATGCAGACGAGGTATACATTAGAACTTTAAAAGATATTTCAAAACAGTCAGGTGTCAGTTTATGAAAAAGGTTAAAGTAATAATCGGGCGTGTAAATGAAGGGGAATATGTTTATTCTGCCGTGATGGAAGCGCCGGACGTTCCTTTCGGCCTTAACGGTACAGGACGGTCGGTAGAGGAAGCTAAAGAGGATATGATTGAGGCGTATGAGGAAATCAAAGAAATATCAGCGGAAGCGGGAGAGTCGTTTGAAGAATTACAATTCGACTACACTTACGATATTCCTTCTTTTTTACAATACTACGCCTATGCCCTTAGCTTGGCAGGGCTTGAACGTATATCCGGCATTAACCAACGCCAGTTGAGCCATTATATAAATGGCACTTCAAAACCGAGGAAAGCAACGGTCGAACGTTTTACGAACAACCTTAAAGCATTCGCCCGCGAACTCTATTCAATAGAGTTGCACTACTGAATCTCAAAGAGGTTCAGGAAGCCGGTCATCATGAAGACGGCGCGGATTTCGTTGCTGATGGAGCGGACGATGACTTTGCCTCCCTTCTCGGAGGCGGCTTTGCGTATGGTCAGGAAAAGGCGGAGGCCGGAGCTGGAAATGTAGCTCAACTCGCTGCAGTCCAGCACGATAGTGCCGGCTGCGTCGGCCTTAAGCTCTTCGAACTGGGGTGCCACTTCCTGAGATGCGGGGGTGTCGAGACGGCCGACCATGGCGGCAGTTACGCATGACGCGTCTTTTGTAATCTTTACTTCCATCTTATGGCAATTTTTTAGTCATCGTTAAAATGTTCATGTCTTCCTTGCGCTCGTAGCTCACCGAGTCCATTATCTGGCGGACCAGATGGATGCCCAGTCCGCCTATGGGGCGGTCTTCTACGCTTGCCGAGATGTCCACGTCTTCTTTGGCTGTAGGATCGAAAGCCTTTCCGCTGTCGGAAAGGACGAACTTCAGTTCATCCCCGTCGCGTGAGGCATCAAGTTCCAGGGAACCATATGCTCCTTCGGGATAAGCGTAGTCGATCACGTTGGTCACGGCTTCCTCCAGCGCCAGGTTGAGGCCGGGAAGAAGAGATTCGTCTATGCCAAGACCGGGGGAGATGGCCTCCAGCCAGTCCTGCAGGCGTGAAACCTGCTTGATATCGTTATGCAGAACCAGATGGGTGCCGTAGATATCCTTATCCTTGCCGAGATAGTGGATGAACAGCATGGTAAGGTCGTCGCTCTGGGGCGCTTCCCCGACAAATGCGCGGATCTGGGCTTCGACGGTCTTGAGATGCTCGTAAGCGCCCTTTCGGCCGTGAAGCGCCTTCTTCATCCTATCCTCGCCGAACTGCTCGTGCGCTGAGTTCTCCGCCTCGTTCAGGCCGTCGGTGTAGAGGAAGATGGCATCGTCGTAGCGGAAATCCATCTCCTGCTCCTTGAATTCCATCCCCGACATGATTCCCAGCGGGAGGTTCGCCTCGACCGGCAGCATCTTCATCGAATCCGTCAGCAGAATCGGAGGGTTATGCCCGGCATTGCAGTAGTTCAGGTGGCCTTTCTGAAGGTCCAGCACGCCGCAGAAGAAGGTGACGAACATGTTGCTCTCGTTCATCGCCGAC
>JAEEGJ010006504.1_pt1 | contig 34911 bp, 29 predicted proteins | sample 8958761 | NCBI WGS metagenome assembly JAEEGJ01 (sample SAMN16246546, study PRJNA631951) | gut metagenome | biome: gut microbiome; feature: rumen; material: RS-attached | host: Bos | place: Iran: Karaj | collected 2018-10
CGGAAGAAGGGACTGTCACGGCCATGTACCGTGCGACGACTTCGAAGGCGCTGGGGGAATTCCCGGCGGTGGGTGACCGCGTGCTTTTGGGGCAGGTGAACGAAGACGAAGATTCTGGCGAAGGCGTTGGCTCGCAGAAGTATTGTGTGGTGCGAGTGCTCCCGCGAAAGAGCGAACTCAAGCGCCCTGGCCCCCGCGATAGCTTTAGGCGTAAGCTCACCTTGGCAGCGAACATTGACCAGGTGGTGATTGTCGCGAGCGTGACGCAGCCGGAATTCAACTACGGATTTATGGACCGCTTCTTGCTGGCGGCTAACCTGAACAACTTGCCGTTTGTGCTGGTGCTGACCAAGATGGACCTGCTGCCGAATGGCGAAACTGACCTGAACGACGATATCCGCGACTTCATGAGTATCGTGGACAAGGTGATTCCTGTGAGCGTGAAGACGGGTGTGGGCCTGGAACGCCTGCGCGAGGAACTCCTGGGTAAGTCGTCTGTGTTCAGCGGACAGAGCGGCGTGGGCAAGTCGACGCTGGTGAATGCCTTGGTGCCGGGTGCGGAACTCGAAACGGGTGCCGTGCGTGAACGCGACGGAAAGGGTCGGCATACGACGACTTCTTCGAGCCTGTTCGATTTCCCGGGTGGCGGCTACGTGATTGATACGCCGGGCATTAGGAGCATTGGCCTTGCCGACGGTGACGATGATATGGACGGCGAGACCTTGGCAAAGATTTTCCCGGGATTTTTCGAGGGTGACTTGTTTACTTGCAAGTACAGCAACTGCAAGCACCTGAAGGAACCGGGCTGTTCTGTGCGCGAAGCGGTGGAATCGGGCAAGCTTTCGCGGGCCCGCTATGCGAGTTATTTGAGAATTTTGAATTCTAGGAACTAGGTTTGATGGATATTGCGATAAAAATTACCTTGGTGGCGTCGATTGTGCTGGTGGGTTACAACCTGCACCAGTTGGTGACGAGTTACGAGGCAATTTGCGAAAAGGTCAAGGAATTCAAGGCGATGGCGCTGGAAAACGATTCGGACGAAAGTTCGATCCGTCGTTCGAATTTTGTGCTGACGGGAACACTTTCGCTTTTGTTTATTGTGCTGACTTACCTTTCGGACTTTGCTTATTGGGTGGTGGGCGCCGTATTCTTGAAGCTTGCCGTATCTATGTACTTGTCGCATTTGGAAATTTCGCAGATTTTTAAGGAAGATTCTATCCGCCCGAAGTTCTTCAAGATGACCAAGGTCGATGCCGCGGTGAATGTCTTGATGGGGCTTGGGGTGGCGGTGATTTCTGTGTCGTGAGGAGCCTATGAAAAAGATAATCGCCTTGCTCGTGTTTGCGCTGTTTGCCTGCGTTCCGTCTTGGTCCCAGGATGCTATGTCTATGGAACCGATGGGTACTGGTGGCGCAAGTTCGCAGTCTGCAGGACCGTTGCTTAACGGAATTCGTACGCCCTTGATTCTGGGCGGAGCCCTTGGCTTTGGCTCGGGCACGGGCGTGGGTTCTGACCGAGGAATCGGACTTTACCAGATTGAACCCATGATTGGTATATGGTACCCAGGACTTGGCGTGTTCCGTGTGGGTTACGGCATGTTCTGCTACGACGAAGATATGGAAAACGGTGATGAATACGACGTGGACCATTCTGAATTTGATTTTGAACTGGGTATCCATTTGCTGGGTGAAGTTTACTTGATGGGTAGCTATTCTCGTGTCAAGGAATTGAGTGATTTGGGCGATGTCGCCTGGAATGAATGGGGCGTGAGCTTTGGTTCGCTGTTCTCCATATTCTCGAAGACCCTGCTCTTTGCCGAAGTGGGTTACCGCTGGGTGTTGACCCATTATGACCCGTTTAAGGACAAGAAGGTTCATGGTGGGCGCCTGCAGTTGAATGTGGGTTTTGCCTCTTACGTGTTCTAGTTTTTTTGCGGAACCCTTTAGAGTTTGAAGTAATCTGTGTTTGATTTCTGAGGATTTAAGTTGTCTGAGTTTAAGAAGAATGTTGCTGTTTTAGGGGGTGCGTTCGATCCGGTTCATTTGGACCATATTAGGGTAGCAAAGACTTGTCTGCAAAAAAGGTTTTGCGATGAGGTGTGGTTTATGCCGAGTCCCGACCGCTGGGACAAGAAACTGAATGCGAGTCCCGAAGATCGCTTTGCCATGCTGGAACTCGCTATGGAAGGCGACCCGCGGCTGATTCTTTCGGACTTGGAAATTGAACAGGGCGACTTTCGCGGTTCGTACGTGTTCTTGTGCGGGCTCAAGGAAAAATTCCCGGATATCAACTTTCGCTTGCTGACGGGCGCCGATACGTATGATGGCATTCCGCACTGGCGTGACCCGATGAACTTTTTCGGCACTAATTACAATGGCCACTTGCTGTTGCGCGACATTGAACTGATTGTTTTTGCGCGTAACGGTTACCCGAAGCCGGATATCGTAGAACACAAGGCGAAGGGCTACGCGGATTTGCTTTGGCTTGGGCCGGAGCAGGGCTTTGAAGGCGTGTATTCGAGTACCGCGATTCGCAAGGCTTTGCTGTGTGGCGAAGAACCCAAGGGCTTACACCCGAAGGTGTACGAGTATATAAAGCAACACAATTTGTATAGAGAATAGATGGATGGTGTGTAATGTGAAGTGTGAAATGAATAATGACTAATCACACATCACACATCTCACATCCCACATTTGAATCCTGTAACCCGATTTTTCTTATGCCAGTACCTTCAGATATGTACTTTGAAAGCGTGGTGCAGCCGGAGCATGAAGGCTGGCTGTTGCTTGATTCGCTTTGCAAGCGTTTTACCTACCATAGCCGCGAACTGTGGGGCGAAAAAATTGCGAACGGCTTTGTGGCGGTAAACGGGGAAGTCGCTAATTTGGAGACTGTAGCGCACCGTGGCGATAAGGTGGTTTATCACGTAACGAACTACACCGAGCCCGATGTTCCGACGGATTTTAAGGTCGTATTCGAAGACGACGAATTCATGCTGGTGGCAAAGCCCGCAGGCGTGCCGGTACACCATACGGGCCATATATTCTACAATACCTTTACGGCGATTGTGCGTCGCGGAACGGACTACGAAACCGCGACCCCCATGCATCGCCTGGACCGCGACACGGGCGGACTCATGCTGTTTGCGAAATATGCGGAGTCGGCGGCAAGATTCCAGAAGAATCTGGACCGCATCTTGCTGAAGAAATTTTATATGGCGGTTGTGCGCGGGGACTTCGCGGTTGAAGGAACCCCTGCGGGCGAGCCTGTAGACTGCACGATGCCGTTGCGCGAAGACCCCGCGGACCGCTTGCGGCTCCGCATGCACCACTTTGCCGATGGCAAACCCTGCCACACGCGCTTTAGGAAGGTAGGCGAGGGGCAGCTTTCGCAGCCGGTGGCAGGCGAGTCGAAGTACTCGGTGGTGGAGGCGGAACTTTTGACGGGCCGCAAGCACCAGATTCGGGCCCACCTCGCCGAGCTCGGGTACCCGATTCTGGGTGACCGCCTGTACAGCTTCGATGGTGTCTACTATGAGAAGATGTCACGCTCCTGGTCTCGGGATCCCTCTGTCGACAATTCCGAAGAAGGCCTTTCCGCCGAAGACCTGGCGGCCCTCGGTGGCAAGTCCCAGATGCTGTATGCGTACAAGGTCGAAATCCAGTTGCCTTATTGGAAAGAATCCCGCGTTTTCGACTGCGCGGACTACCCGGCAGACATGGCGGCGCTTGTCCAAAACGCTAAAAAGAATGCTTGAGTTGCGAAAAAGCTGACGAAAATGATTTTTTTTCAAAAAAACGCAAAAAAATCGCCCTTACCCCTTGACGAAATATTCTGAATATCTATATTTGGTGCCGTCGATGAGAGCAATCTCAAAGACAAAAGTCTAACGACTAGATTGCTTCATAGCTCAGTTGGTAGAGCCCGCGACTGTTAATCGCGTTGTCCTTGGTTCGAGTCCAAGTGAAGCAGTGAAAAAGGTTCCGATGAAAGTCGGGACCTTTTTCTTTTTCGGGGTCTCCAGATGGTTTGAGCCTAGGAAATGGAAGAAATATTTCTATTTTTTAACAAATCAGTTCTGTTTGGAGAATAGCACCATGCGTTTCCTAAAAACTTTCCTCTTTTTAATTTTGTGGGTGGGGATTCCCTCGGTGTCTTTTGCTGACGTTGACCTGTGGGGAGATGATAGCGAACAGGGCAGTTCAAATGCCGGAAACGATCTGTGGGAGACACCCGCTCCCGCGCCGAAGCCTGTTGAAAAAGCGTCTGCTGCAAAACCTGCCGCTAAACCAGCTGCGAAGCCTGCCGAAAAGCCTGTGGCTAAACCGGCCGAAAAGCCTGTGACTAAACCAAAGCCTGCAGAGCAACCCGTTGCGCAACCTGTAACACAACCTGTTGCCCAGCCGGTCGCCGAGCCAGCTCCGGAACCGATTATTCGCCGTGGTGATCCGCTGCCTCAACAGAATGAACCTGTTGTCAGCGATACCGCTCCTGTTGTTGCTAAACCTGTGCAAGAAGAGCCGGTCGCACCTGTAGCCGCAGAGCCTGATTCGGCTTCTACGGAATTCGGTACGGCGATGCTTTCCGAATCGGCGGAATCGGTTGTGGATTCAAATGCCGTTGTAGATTCGTTGCAGACCGATTCTTCCAGGACCGATTCGGTGGCTACGCCTGTGGCTGCTGTTGATTCCGCCGCTAAAGATACGGTGGCGGCAAAGCCTGATTCTGCCGCAGCCGCTGTGGTTGATGGCTATGCTTTGTACGATTCTCTCCATGCGAATCAAAAGGACTCTCTGCGCTTCTGGGGAATGGGACTTGTGGTAGATGGTTCCTATGGACTGTTTAATCAAAAGTTGATGTCCAATTCCTTTATGGTTCCGAGTGCTGGTGCCGGTATTACGGCTATGATTGGCTATTCGCATTTTGCCTTGCGCCTTGAAGGTCTTTTCAAATACGAGAGAATTTATGTGAGCGAAGAGGTGGGTACTGTTAATGAAGGCTTTTGGCGTTTGGGCGGCGGAGCCTTTGCCCGCTTTATGTCTGGACTGGAATGCGGCTTTGTTGCGGAAGTGGGCGCTTCGATCTATTCGTCCTTAACCAATGACATCGTGCTTTACGATGACCAGAAAACAGTGTGGACGTTAAAGTCCTCGACTGAAATTCCCCTTGAAGTTGCGGTTGGTTATAAAATTCCTGTAAAGCCTGTATCTTTTGAATTTGCGGCCTTTTTCGATTATGAATTGACTAAATCCATGAATTTTGCCTTTGGCGGTGACTATAAGGCTACTGCCTGGCATGCCGGAATTCGTGCCATTGCGTGGTTGTTCTAAGGCGGGCTTGAAAACATGTTCTATTTAGGAAAAAAATATTGGACCGTTGCCACGTTGTTTGTGTTGGCTTTTTGTGGTTGCGAATCTACGGATATTACGACTTTGATTGAAATGGAAAACGCCAATAAGCCTATGGAGGTGAAGTCGGTACAGGATATATCTTACCTGGATGATTGTGATGGTTCGCAGGAAGGGCAAATCGTATATGTAAAGACCGATGACAATTTGGTTGTATGCAGCAATGGAGACTGGGTTAAATCCGACAGTTCCGTATTGCGGACCTCTGTTCCGACAAAAGACTCTGTTGTAAATCCCTTGGAACCTTCTAAAAATGAAACGGGACTAAAATCTAGTTGCCCGGTTAACAAGCGCTCTTCTTCAAATTTCTGCTTTGACGTGGTTATTCGAGATTTCCAGGCGAATCATCCTGACTTCGAAAATTTCGTAGAAGAATATGCCGGTGTTACCGGAAAAGGTGAAATCAAGAGGGATGCTATTTATGCGTCGGGTTATCCCGGATATGATGGATTATGGTATAGTAATGACTATTATCACCTGACTTGCGGAAACAAGACTACTCTTGCAGGAATGGCTATCGGTACGGATGGACTGCCTCTATTTGCGAATCCTTATTTGCCCGCGTATCTTCAGCAAGTTTCTACTCAGCCCTCTTTGACTTATGGGGGATGTGAAGAGGGTGGTCGTATTCGGAGAGGCTTCTACAATAATTACATAAGCAACCCGGATATGTTGGCGAAGTCTTGTCTGTCTTCCAGGATGTCTTGGTCGGACGAAGTGTACTATACACCTGGCATGGTTGCATATGGCTTGTCTTTTGTTCCGAACAATGATGGTGAATATGACATGTTGGAGGGTGCCCGAATTGCAAAAGCGGCGGAACTCTGCGATAACCAGTATTTTGATCAGTGGTTCACGGATGTTGCCGGCGTTAACAAACGATCCGTTACGACGCTTAATCTTGAACGTGTCGATGGCGAATTAGGCAACTTTGTTGTCGATTACGATTACAACAATGGCGGTTTCTTCCCGTTGGATTCCATTGATCCTGTTTCGGATATGTGGGTCTCCTCAAAATCTTGTGAGGGTTGCGATCAGTATGGTCCTCAGAGTCTTTCGATTTACTGTCCTCCATACAATTATGAGTATGCATCGACTCAAAGTGACCGCTTTGGCTATAATACCCGCGATCTTTGCTCTAGCTGGCTTTCATTTGGCGGTCCCCGTGCTGTTGAATCGGATTTCGGCTATAGTGCTGCATGGAATGCCGCTGCCGCTGCAGGAAATCTGGGCCTTCGGCATTTGCGCAATTATCATTTTACGGTGCAGGCTTATGCTCAGTTTGTGTACAAGGCTGAAGATGAAGGCTATCTGCAATTCATGTCTATTGATGACATGTGGGTCTATGTGGATGGTGTGCTCGTTCATGATGGCGGTGGTGACCACCAGCCGGTTCCGTCTCCACAGATTAGCCTGAATAAGCTGGCGGAAAACAATCACGGTTGCCATGATGGGGAACCTCTTAAGTCGAAGATGACTGATGAAGGCGCGTGTAATGAATACACATGGGTCGATGGATCCGTTCATCGCATCTGGGTTTTCTATGCAAACCGTCAAACAGATGGCTCTACGTTCTTTATTCGTGCAAAAATCTAGCCTTGGTGTGGGATAGTTTTTGTATATTGTCCATAGGGAGACTTTATGCTTAAGAAGTTATTGATTGTCTTGTTTGCCTTTGCTGTTTTCGCCGTGGCAGATCCTATATCTATCGAAGGCCGCTTGACCGAGATTCCGGGCAAGATGCCTAGCAACGACCTGTATAGCTACGTGTACGTGTTCAGGTACAAGGTGCTCAAGGTGGAATCTGGCAAATTGGATGCCAAGGATGTGCTGGTGGGCGTTTACAACCCGCTGATCGCTCGCGGCAAGGTGAAAGACAAAATGGCGGACAAGTCCAAGGGCAATGTGGGCGAGTTCAAGGCCAAGGCCAAGCATAAGCTTAAACTGGTGCCACTCGAAGGCAACTGGGATGGCGCTGTGGAAGACGAGTACTTTGACGACGAGTCTCCGCGTTACTTGGCTATCGAAGTGAACGAGTAGTTCGTGGTTTTTTCTTCTCAGCTGTTTTTGTTTTACTTCTTGCCGACTTTCTTGGTCGGCTATTTCGTGCTGTATAAGTTGCACGCGAAGCATTCGTTGTTGAATTTTTTCATCACGGTCTTCAGCTACATTTTTTACGGTTGGCTTGAACCGTGGCTTGTTTTCTTGATGTTCAGCAGCACCCTGGTGGTGTATGTGGCGGGCCGCTTTATTTCGGCTTCTGGAGCATCTAAATTACAGAGAAATTTGGCGCTGGGAATTGCCGTTGCGGTGAATCTCGGAGCCTTGGGCTTCTTTAAGTATTACATGTTTGGCATGGGGGTGCTGAACGATGTGGTTACGAAGCTTGGCTGTGAGCCTTTCTCGGTGATGACGGTGCTTTTGCCGGTGGGTATTTCGTTCTATTCGTTCCAGTCCATGAGTTATGCCATTGATGTGTGGCGTGGAACGGCTCCTCCGGTAAAGGATTTTGCCACTTTTGCTTGTTACGTGGCGCTTTTCCCGCAGTTGGTGGCGGGACCCATTGTTCGCTACAATACGGTGGCCGAGGAACTGGCGACCCGTGAGCATACGCTTGAAAATTTTGTGCGAGGCATGGTATTTTTCTGCTTCGGCTTTGCCGAAAAGATTTTCCTTGCGAACCAGGTGGGGATTATTGCAGACCGTGTGTTTGCCGCCGACGCTCCTGGCGTGCTCAACAGTTGGTGGGGCGCCTTGGCGTACATGTTCCAGATTTACTTTGACTTTTCGGCGTATTCCAATATGGCCATTGGTCTTGGCCTTATGCTTGGGTTCCATTTCCCGCGTAACTTCAATGGCCCTTACCGTTCCAAGAGCATTACGGAATTCTGGAAACGCTGGCATATTTCGCTAACGAGCTGGTTCCGCGATTACCTCTATATTCCCATGGGTGGAAACCGCGTAGGTACGGCGCGCCTGTATTTTAACCTGTTCATGGTGATGTTCGTGAGCGGCGTTTGGCACGGGGCTAACTGGACTTTCGTGTGCTGGGGCCTGTACCATGCCTTCTTCATGATTCTGGAACGGGCAAACAACAAGCAGGCGCTTTACTACAAGTTGCCTCTGGTTGTGCAGCTTATGATTACCCAGGTGATAGTGCTCTTTGGTTGGGTGCTGTTCCGCGCCGACAATATCGGTGAAGCATGGCGTATGTGGAAGTGCATGCTGGGAATGAATGCGGTGAGCTCCGCCGATGCGATTCTATCGGCTGAAATCTTTACGCCTAGTTGCCTGTTCTTTATGGCACTGGCCTTTATGCTTTCGTTCTGGCGATTCCGCAGTTATGACTGGTGCGACAAGGTGTCTCCCTACCGAGTGGCGGTTGCCTTTGTCATCTTTGTGGTGGCTGTCCTTGCGCTGTTTACCCAGAGCTATAATCCGTTCCTTTATTTCCAATTCTAACGACGAGTTGGGAAAAAGAGTTCTATTAAAGTAAAAGAATGTTTGTAGAGTGGGCGTCGAGCTGCGTTTTTTCTAAATTTACGCCCGATGAATTATTTATTTCGTTCTTTGCTGACTTTGTGTGCATGCTCGTTTATTTGCCTGACGGGCTGTGATGTTCCATTTTCCAAGGAAGACCCGGTGGTGGTCTCGGTGGGAGAGTCTAAGCTTCGCGAATCCGAAGTTTACCGTCTTGTCCCTGAATGGGATTACATGACGGATCGTGAAAAGCTGACTTTCCTGGAACATTGGATTGATGAAGAAACCATTTACCAGGAAGCCATTGCCAAGGGCTTCTGGAAGGATCCTGCCTTGCAGGAACAGATTAAGCGTACTGAACGCAAGATAACGGTGGATTTTTATTTGCAGACCTTCGCCGATACCATGATGGTCGGTGATGCCGAAAAGCTGGATTATTATCATGCCCATCCGGAATTTTTCGTGCGCGGCCGCAACTTGGTGACGGGTGCAATCCTCTACTTTAAGGATTGGCAGATGGCTGACATGTATTACAAGAGCCATAAGAAGTTGACCTATGAAACTTACCCGGCTGCCAACTGGATGGTGAAACGTATTGAAACCTTTGATACGGTCTCGGTTAGCCCCGACAGTTGCATGATTCCGTCTCTTGCAGACGCTGAACTGGGAACGCTTTCGACCATCAAGGTTTGCGGTGGTGCAATCAAGATGGCTGTGGTGGTGTCTAGGCTTGACTCCGCCGATGTGCTGCCCTATGCCGAGGTTGCCGAAGATGTGGCTGCCCGCGCTTGGGTAGAACACCAGAAGACGGTTCTTTCTCGCCTTAAGAAGGAATGGAAAAAGGCCCGCCCGATTTTCTCGCAGATGAATGTTTTTAGTGAAAAGGAAAAGTAATGAAGTTTCCTGGTCGTTTGGTTTTTGCTTTGTGCATTCTCGGGATATCTTTTGCCGAGGCTGAACCAGCATTGATGGAAGGAATTGCTGCGGTTGTTGACGGTAAACCGATTATGCGTTCGGAGTATTTGAATAGCCTGTATCGCTTTCAAGAAACTCCCGAAGGAAACGCCATGTCGGAAGCGGATCAGCGCAAGTATGTGCTGGACCAGTTGATTGAGGAAAAGGTCCTGCTCAGCCGTATTGACCGCGATTCCATCGTGATTACCGATACCGAAGTGGATCAGCGCGTGAACGCCCACTTGTCTCAGCTTGCTGCAAGCCAGAATACGGATTTGGCGACTCTTGAAAAGGCTATTCGTGCTCAGCTTGGCATTAGCATGGCTCAATACCGCGACCAGCTGTCTAAGCAGATTCGTGGTCACATTGAAATGGCCCGCGTACGCCAGCGACATGTTGGTTCGATTACGCCCACCAAAAAAGAGGTGGATGCCTTTTTTGCGAATTACAAGGATTCGATTCCGCAGCAGTTCAACTGCGTTCTGTTGAGCCATATTCAATTGCCCATTTTGCCTGATTCCATGATTGTGGATTCAGTGAAGCGCATTGCCGATGCCTTGATTGATACCCTTAACCTGGGCATGAGCTTTGAACTGTTGGCCAAGGCCCATTCGCAGGATACTTCTGCTGCCAAGGGCGGTGACCTGGGTTATTTCAAGCGCGGCCAGTTGGATCCGGCTTTTGAACGTGCTCTGGACGCCTTGAAGAACGGTCAGTACTCTTCGAACCCGGTGAAGACGAAGCTGGGATGGCACATTGCCCGTGTGCTTGGCCGTAAGGAAGACGGCGTTCGTTCTGCCCAGATTTTGCTCCGTACGATTCCGACTGCAAAGGATACCGCTGCTGTGATAGCTCTTGCGGATTCTCTTCAGAAGAATATCAAGTCTACGGAAGCCTTTGCTGCCGCCGCGAGAAAGTATAGCGAAGACAAGTCCAGTAACTTTGCCGGCGGTCGTCTCGGTTGGTTCCAGCGCAATGAAATGGAACCGGCCTATGTGGAACCTGTCGCCAATTTGGAAGTGGGCGAAATTTCGGAACCGGTTTTGATTGATGGCGCTTACCACTTGTTCCGTCTGGATGATTCTCGCCAGACCCGCGATTTGAATTTGGAAGAGGATTACGGTAAGATTGAACAGATGGCTGCAACCCATCTTGAAAATCAGAAACTTGAAGCTCTGGTGAAAAAGTGGCGCGAAGAAGTGCATATCGAAATCCGCATGACGGAATAATTTATTTTTCGTTAAAACAATAAGTCGCGAGCCTTATGATTCATTTTAACCACGTCACTAAATCTTACGAGGATAATTGGAAGGCTCTTTCCAACGTGACGTTGCGTATTCATAAGGGTGAATTCGTATTCTTGACGGGGCATTCTGGTGCCGGTAAATCGACGCTCTTGAAGTTGATTTACATGGACGAACGACCGGACGAGGAACGCGGCGGCCAGGTGATGGTGAAGTTTACGGGCGATTGCCTGTATGACAGCAAGAATACGCCGGACAATAAGATTCAGGCGCTCCGCCGCAAGATGGGTATTATTTTCCAGGACTTTAAGCTACTACCGGATCGCAATGTTTTCGAAAATGTAGCCCTCGCTCTCCGCATTGTGGGAACCCCCAGCAAGTTGATCAATGCGGCGGTGTTTGATGCTTTGGCCTTGGTGGGCATTAGCCAGAAACGCTTTGCCATGCCTTATACGCTTTCTGGTGGTGAACAGCAGCGTGTGGCGATTGCGCGCGCCATGGTGCACAATCCGTATCTTCTCTTGGCTGACGAACCGACGGGTAACTTGGACCCGAAAAACGCTGAAGAAGTTTTCAGAATTTTCAAGGAAATCAATGCCCGAGGTACAACCGTCGTGATGGCGACTCATAATCCAGACTTTTACTTGAATAGCCCTTTCCGCCGCTTGGTGCTTGATCACGGCGAACTCTTGAACAGAGATTTGATTTAATTTATCTTAAATTCAGAGGGGTAGGAAATGGGTTGTTGGGCTAGGTGCATTGTTTTCTTACTCATTTTTAGTTTATCTGTATTTGCTTCCGAAGACGATTCGGGGTATGAGATTTGGCAGGACAATAGCCGCCACAATGTGGTTTATGGCGGTGCTGATGTCTCTACATGGTCCGATCATGTTGATTGCAATATGGTGGTTGAAGGGGGATCTCCCATTTTGAATCGCCTTTATTTGACGGCTGATTTGTTGAATGTCCATATTATGTCTGACAAGGACAGGGAAGATTCTGATTCGACTGCAAGAATAACGGGCATGAGTGGCCTTGTGTCGTTGGGATTTTTTCCGCTTGTTTTTGTTGGCTATATGCCTGAAAATATTTGGTATGGGGTGCTGGCCCTGATGAATCCAACTTTGGAGTATTATTTTTGGGAGGGCTTTACGACCGTATCGGTTGGAGTTGGTTATAAGACGGATTGGTTTGCTTTTAGTCCCGGCCGTGAGTTTTATTTTAGACCCCATGCAGATGTGAACTTGAATGTGTTCCTGGTTAGGATTTCTGCATCGTATGCCTATGTGGTCAAGGATACCTATGACTTGAAAAAAGGTTCAAGGTTTTATCTAAGAATCTACTTGGGAAATTGGTATTAGTTAGACTTGAATGGCGCGAATTTCGCCGGGTTTCAGGTCGCCAAGCGTATATTTGTCAAATTGGATGCGCATGAGGCGCAAGACTTCGTAGCCCAAGTGGGCGAGCATGCGACGGATTTCGCGGTTCTTGCCTTCGGACAATGTGATTTCAAGCCAGCAGTTCTTTTCTCCTTCGCTGTGGAGAATCGCTCGCTCGGCGTGCATGAATTCTTCGCTTTCGCCGAAGACGCGGGGCGGAACGTTGAAACCTTTTTCCATTTGTGAAAGTTCGGCGGCGGAGGGTTTGCCCTTGACTTGCACACGGTAGATTTTGAGGTGTTGAGTCGAGCCTAGATCCTGCTCCTTCGAACCTAACTCGACTAAGGGGCTGAAGCCCCTAGTCTTGTTTATCGACTTCGCTGGCGCTCCGCTCAGGATGACATCTGCCCATTGCGTGTCATTGGTAAACAGCAGCAAGCCTTCGCTTGCGGCGTCGAGGCGGCCTACGGGAGCGATGTGCGGCATGGGCTTGCCGGGGTAAATTTTGTTGTATTGTTCGCGGAATAAATCCATCACGGTCTTGCGGCCTTTTTCGTCGCTTGCGGTGGTGACGATTCCGCGAGGCTTGTTCATGGCGAAGTAGACGAATTCGCTTGCGGTAACGGGGGTGCCGTCAACGAGAATTTCGTCGTTTTCGTAGGCGGGCGATTCGGGGTCGCGTACGGGTTTGCCTCGGAGAATCACGTGGCCTTCGCGTACTAGTTTTTCGGCCTGGCTGCGGCTGCAGTAGCCGCGTTTGGAAATTATGCGGGCAACGCCGTGGGCGCCTTGCTTTTGAGGTTTGCGGTTATTGAATGCCATGGAGCCCCGTGAGCATGCGGAAAAGCTTCTCGTTTAGTGCGTTGTTGAGGGCGTCAGCTGCGGCGGTGTCTTCGAATCCCATGTCGCGGGCGCGTTCCCCGCAAATATCGATGCCTAAAATCTTACGATTCTGGGCGAGAATTTGGAGCGTCTTGGCTAGTTGCTCAAAAGTCAGCGAACCTTGATCCCAGTTGGTGGCGGCCTCTTGCGTGTTGAGGGCATCCTTGTCGATAGAAAGGTAGATGTTAGACGAGAGAACGCTCGCAAGCTCGCTACAGACGAGAGACGAGAGATTTTCTGGATGTTTCTTCAGTTCACTTTCGCGGATAAAAGTGACGCGATCCAAAATTTCGGCGGCGTTTGCTTGGGTGAGATCTTCGCGGATTTCTTCAACCAGGTGGTCGGCGACTCCGATAACAGTTACATTCTGCACGAACTTGTTGTGGTCTAGAACTTCTTTAATCCAGCCTCCGCAACTCAAGATTCTCTCGAATCTAGGCGGTTGCATATCGGGGTGGTGGTCGAATACCACAAGGTCAAAAGGCTCTTGAACGCAGTCCGTCCAGAGTTTGCTCATGTAGTGGTAATTGCCGTTGTCGAAGAAATGAATGCCGATCGTGTTATTACCAACGCTTTCGATTTGTTGGCCGAGAATCGCTTGTGCTTCGTCGTCGCAGTAGCAGTCGGAGCCGTCAATTTGAGTGCAATCAAACCAGCGGATTTCGCCGTCGGCAGTAGCAGACCTCCGCAGCTCTTGCATAAAGGGCTGCTCGGCGTAAACGCCTGTGAAATCTTGTATCGTCACCTTGTTCATTTCGCTAGAGATTGCCGCGCTATGGCCTTCATAAAATATAAACTTATTTCCCGAAACGCTTGCAGAAGGTGCAACTTTGACAAAGCGGGTGGCGTAATTCGCGCTTTTCGAATCCTTCGCGGAGACTCTTGGCGGTAGGCGTTTCGAGAATTTCGGCAAGGCTTTGGTCTTCAATGTGCCCGAGCGTGATTTGCCCGCTATGGTCAAGGCAACAAACGACAACACGACCGTCGTGCAGAATCGCTACATGCGTATCGAGGGCGCGGCATGAACCTGCGGTAGATTTGGCGCGGCTTTCGTCTAACTCGGGCCATTCAAAGCGGGAATCTTGATGCAGGTAAATTCTTCCGACAACGGGAAAACTCTTGTGCCGACTGCAGAAATGTTCCAACGAAATTTGCGCGCTAGGTTCGGCGCTGCTTGACGTGCTACTGAAAGCCTCATTTACTTTAGTGAGCATGGAGCAATTCCATGCGTCGCTAGCCGCATCGCCTACATTCCAGAGTCTTAAATTGATGTACAGGTCGGGTCGAATGGCATTGGCCATCTTGCAAAAGTCGAGGACATCTTGGAGGTGGCGCGTGGCTATCTCTGGCGAAAGTTCGGCATAGGCATGCGTTGAAAAATTCACCTGTCGCACGGCGGGGGAGGCAAGAATCAACTTGCCGGTGCGTGCAATGGTGGTGCCATTAGTAGTCAAGTTCAGCTTGAGCGGAGTGGTTTCCAGTTTTTTCAGGAATAGGCCGAATCCCGGATGCAACGTGGGTTCGCCAAGTACATGAAAGTAGACGTTTTCGGCTACGGTTGTCGATTCGACAATACAACGCTCGAATAGTTCCGAACTCATGAAATCACGCTTGCCATGCGGATTATCAGAAGAATCCTTTCCGCAAGGACAAAAGCTGCAATTCAAATTGCAAACATTCGTGATTTCAATATAGACCGCATTCATGCTTTATTTAAGTCTCAGTTTTTTCTGGGCGTAAATACTTTGCCCGCCGTTGCAAACGAATGCGAATACGCATACGATAAAGAACGCGGGCAAGGTGTCGAATCCAAAAATTTCGGCTCCGATAAAGATGGGTGCCAAGAGCGTGTTGGTTGCTCCGCCAAAGACGGCTGCATAACCGAGGGCTGCTGCGAGCGGCAGGGGGACACCCACCATGGCGGCAATCCAAGCGCCGAAGGTTGCGCCGATGGCGAACAACGGCGTGACTTCGCCGCCCTTGAACCCGACGGCAATCGTTGCAATCGTGAGTGCAAATTTCAGAATCCAGTCGCAGGCAAAAACCGTCGTGCCAACGGCGGCTCCATTTGCAAAGCAATAATCAATCAGGTTCGTGCCCAGGCCCGCGTAGCGGCCCTGCCAGAATAACAGTAAAAGAAGGCTGATGGCGATGCCGACAAAGGCGATGCGCTTGACTGCATTCGGCAACTTGTTCGCGGCGAGTTTCTTGGCGAGCGAAAGCAACTTGGCAAAACCGCCACCGACGATGCCGAAAAGCACTCCGAGCAATGCAAGCTTCAGCACAAATTGAATGTTCAAGCCGGTTTCGTTCCACAGGAGTCCGGCCACATTCCAATCTGGGAACAGGGCGCTCAAATTCACAGAGAACTTTTCAAGTCCGAGCATTTCAGAAACCTTGTAGGCTGTAAATGCGGCGACTGTGGCGGGGAGTAATGCCGACAGATTTAAGTAGCCCACAAGCAAAACTTCGAGCGCAAGCGCAATGGCGGCGAGCGGCGTCTGGAAAAGCCCGGCAAAGCCTGCGGCCATGCCTGCAATCAGCAAAATCTTGCTTGCGTTTTCGATATGAATCTTTTTGCTGATGTTGTGCCCGAGAGTCGCGCCAATCTGAATCGCGACGCCTTCGCGGCCAGCGCTACCGCCGAACAAATGCGTAAGCCATGTGCTTACTGCAACCATCGGGATCATGCGCAGTGGAATTTCGCCTTCTTTGCCAAGGGCGACCCCGAAAACCATGTCCATGCCGCGTTCGGTGCCTTTGCCAAATTTTTTGTAACCAAGAACAATTGCAACACCAATCAAGGCGAGCCCCGGAATCCAGTAAAGTGGGTTGGCGTCGCGCACCGTGCTCACTGCCAAGAGTACCTGACCAAAGAAAGCCGTAAGTGCCCCCACAATTGCGCCTAATAGAACGGCGACAATCGTCAAAATCGGGAGGGAAAGCCATTTTTGAACAAATGCGCTGATTCTTGCCTTCATTTGTTCCTTCGCCATGCGCATCATCTGTTCCTTCATTTCGGGAGACATGCCGGCGAATTGTTCCTTGAACTGGTTGTATTTGCCAAAATCTCTAAAATTCATGGATAATCCTTGATTGCGGCGTAAATTTAGAAATTTAGATAGAAAAACAGATTTAGTATATTTTAATTATGAAATTAGATTCCCGCTCTAAAAAATCTTTAGTTAAAGTTTCTTTGGCGATGTTGATGTCGTCACTCTTGGTGGCAGGACTTTCTTCATGCGCCTCGAATAAGCCGGATGCAAATTCGCCCGCGACCGAAAACGTGTCTGCGGAACGCCCGGCGGCACTCCCGCCTCCGCCTTCGACGCCTGTGACGGTGTTCGAGATGCGTTTTATCAATGCAGATAAGCAAGTGCGTGTGGTCAATAAGCCCACTCTTGCGGCGCTTGATTTCGCGGCGTATTTCAATAACCCGATTCGTTTGGCGGGCAAAGAAGAGAAACCCGAAAATTATACGGGCAAAATGGCATCGGCAAAGCTTGCGGATTATCCGTTCCCGATGCTGGATTCCCTTTCGGAATACGAACCTGCCGCTGTTGCAGGCCGCCAGCCTTTGGCTTGGGAACCACTTGCGAAGATTCTTTATGCACAAACTGGAAACGATTCCCTTTCGCAGGTGTTGAATGCCGTTGAAGCGGTGAAGTGGAATGAACCCGATGTGTTCAGAGCCTTCCAGACGGTAACCCGTATGTGGGGTGTTCCCCTGAGCGATGGTTCGGTAGACTGGTGGGTCGAAGTGATGCCCGCCATGTGGACGGAACGTTCTGTGTTCTACGGAAAACTGAAGCTGTCTTCGAAGGGTGAAACCACAGAAATCCTGAATTATTACTTGACCGGCGAAATGAACATTGACGACGCCATGAACTGGGCTCGTACATTGTCTTCTTACTGGTATCCGACTTTGAATACCGACTTGGAACCGCATACCGCTGGTGCTCCGTGGGAAGGTGACAAGAATAGGCCTTTTGCCGTGATGCGCGGAAACCCGATGGGAACTCCTATGTGGATTGCTTTTGAAGTGCCTGCTTTCTGCATGAATGACGAAGCCTTGCGCGCCAAGCGTACCGCGGATTCTTTGGCAGAGGCGGGCGAGGTGGTTCCGGTGAATCGTATACTTGATACGAATTCCGCATTCAGGCTTGAAACGCTTGCTTCGCTCGAAGGTTCCTGCCCTGAAAATGCAGCGACGAAAAAGTTCCGTGATGCGCTCTCGAAAAAACTTAAAAATCTGCCTAAGGAACAGAACGCTTGGGCTGGTGGCGACATGCTTTGGTTTAGACGCAACGCTAACTACCTGCTCGCAGATAAAATAACCGGTCAGGATAGCTTGCATAATCCGCTCCCGCGCCTGTTGGAACTCAAGAAGTATTTGGATTCCCAGAATGTGCAACTTTTGGTGGTGCCGGTTCCTGTGAAAGAAGAAATTTATGGCGAACGCTTGGTCGAAGGCACTGCCGCAGACTTTTGCGTGAACCCGGCCGGTCGTGAATTTACCCGCGAAATGCTTGCGGCAGGGCTCGATGTGCTTGACCTTTATCCGGCCCTGATGGCGGCCAAGTCAGGGGATGAACCTCCTCATTACAGCTACCAGCGTTACGATACTCATTGGGCTTTGCCCGGCATGATTGCGGCCATGGAATTGCTGGCTTCTCGCGTGACGCAGTACTCTTGGTACGCTGAATCGGGCGCTCAGCCGGGTTCCTTGAATCTGCAGGAAACTAAGACGCTTAGAGAAGGTGATTTGGTGGCTCATTTGCCCGATGCCGAAAAGTCCAAGTATCCGGCAGATACCTTGCCGGTTATGAAGGTCTTCAAGGGCACCGAAGCTTATAAGGGTGGCAAGAATTCGCCGATTCTTCTGATGGGAGATTCCTTTACGGGCGTATTTGAATCCGTCGATCAAAAGAGCGGCGGCCCGGGCTCGCTTTTGGCTTATGCGACAGGGCTCGATGTACAGGTGCTTACCAGCTGGGGCGGCGGCCCGGGCGTGTACCACCGCATGATGAAAATGAAGAAGGACATGCAGAGCAAACGCCTCGTAATCTACATGATGACTGCTCGCGACTTCTGGCAATCTCCCATGGAATGGGACGGTCTTTAGTCTCTATGCTTGCTCGTCTTTCTGCTCTCGCTAAGCGATTCTTTTGGCCGGTGCTGATTGTTGTTTTTGCAGCGTCATTGGCGTTGGTGCTTTGGAGCGGACAAACTGAGAGAATGAGCTTTAGAGATGCGGCTTGTTCTTTTGAAGACAAATTGCCTGGCTGCTTGGCTGCTGTTCCAGAGTGGAAGAGTGGCCTTGCTTTTTACGATAGTACTTTGAAGGCGACTGGTGATACTTTGCAGAGCTTGAAAGCGTTGCTTTGGGAATACTGGAATTTGAAATTTGCCGGAGCGGGGGAGCCTGCAGTGGCGCAAAATTCCATATTGCCTTTGCGCGTTCTTGAAACCCGAAAATCCGGTTGTATGGGACTTTCGTGGCTTGCCATGATGGTGGCTGAATCTAGGCAGATACCCCTTGCGGTTATCATGCTGCCGGGTCATGTGTTCTTGCGTTATGGGGACTCTGCAAATAGTGTGAATTTGGAACCCAATCGAGAGGGCTATTCTTACACCGATGGCGAATATCGAGAAAAGTATAAAAAAGGCCCTTGGACGGGTCTTGAATTTAAGCCTTTGACCCCCACTCAATTTGTGGGACTAGCCGCCTTTAACATGGGTAATTTATATTTGGATAGCGATTTGCGCCGGGCTTTAACCTGGTACCGTATGGCCGAGGAATTTTTTTCGGAATATCCGGGCATCAAGGCGAATCAGGAAATTGCCAAAAGCCGCCTACCAGACCATTTGTAGGCAGGCTTAGTGGCTGAATTTGCTATTTTTAGTAAATGCGGCTATTTATTTATATTGCAGTTGTTTTGTTGCTTTGCGCCTGCTCCAATTCGGAGTGGAATTCGGAACCGCAACTTAGTCAAACTGTGGGCTGCGACGAAGATTCTCTGTCGGGAATGATGCGTGTCGATGCGAAGGGTGTCGAGGTTGCTCTAGGAACGAATTCTGAAAACGCCCGCGCCAATGAACGTCCTCAAATGCAGGTGAAATTTGATTATGGATTCTCGTTAGCACGGCATGAAGTCATTTGTGGTGAGTTTGATGCGTTGATGGAACGTGCGACAGGACTTGTGCTGAAATGTGCCAATGACAGCTTGCCGGCCACGAATATCACCTATTACGATGCAGTCCTTTTTGCGAATGAACGCAGTAAGGCTGAGGGCTTTGATACAGCCTACACCTATACTTCGGCCAGTTTTGATGCCGAAAAACATTGCACAAATTTAGAGGGTCTTGCCTACCATCCCGAAGTCAAATCCTATCGTTTGCCGACTGAAGCCGAATGGGTGCTGGCGGCTAGTCTGAATTGGGATCCTCAAAGCGGATGGACTGCTGAAAATTCGGATTACAAATTGCATCCTGTTTGCGGCAAGCGAAATGCCGAAGATAAATTTTGTGATCTGATTGGCAATGCCATGGAATGGATGAATGATTGGCTTGGAAAATTCGTCGATACCACATTGTCCAATTATGTGGGGGCCCCCGATGGTGGAGCGCTGGGACAGCGCATCGTGAAGGGAGGCAGTTACCGCAATACCTTAGAATCTGTCAATCTGTATAATCGTGGCGATGTGTATACGGTGACATCTTCTACTCGTGCCGATTATGTGGGGTTCCGCTTGGCATTTGGTGCAATTCCCGGGGCTGTATGGATGGGAAATGATGGTCGGGCGAATGATTCCCGTATGGTTTCGTTGGTGAATTCTGCGACAATTCGTTCTCTTGTCGGTACCTACAAGGCGAAAGTCGCTTTTAGAAACGACCTTACGGGGAACCTTGCTTACATCGATTACTCTGGTGGAATTCGTACTGTTGTAGAAATAGTTGATACGATTGAAGTGTACCATCCGGAGATATCTCCAGACGGTAGACATGTGGCCTTCTGCACGGGACTTGAAGGTGTATCGGGATCATCTTCTCTCTATGTCCGCGACTTGAATGCTGAAGGCTCGAATCTCGTGAAGCTCGATGTGGAAAGTGCTGTAATTCCCCGCTGGCGGGTTCTTGAAAATGGCGATACGGTAATCGTCTATGTGACGGATGCGGGCAACAATAAGGATGAATCCTCTTTCAAGTCGGCATCCACCTGGCAGGTAAAATTCTCGAACGGCAAGTTTGGCACACCGCAGAAACTTTTCAATGGGGCTTATCATGGCGGTATCAGCGAAGACAATACCCTAGCTATTACGGGGGCTCGCCTCCTTCGTGCCCGCTTTTCAGGGCGTGATACGGTGTGGTACAATGGGGAACAGGCCTGTAATGCCTCCCTTTCAAAAGATGGCCGTAAGCGAACTCTGTTCCTTGATTTTGGAGGAAAGACGGGACAATCCTTTGTCGGGAAAGACTATGCTATGCATGAACAGTTGCTAATCGCCGATAGCACTGGAAAATTGATGCAGTCCGTAGCTGCGCCTTCTGGTTTTACTTTCGATCACAGCGAATGGGCGAGTGGTGCTTCCAACAAGGTCGTTGCCACGTTGAGCAATTCGAATGGATTGCACCAGAAAATTGTCGTGATCGATTTGACGGACAGCAGTCTGACCGAGCTCGTCAGTGGAGATGAGCTCTGGCATCCCTGTCTTTGGGTAAATTCCAATGCGTCGTCGGATGATGCCCTGCTGAATTTGGACAGCGCCGGCTTCTATTTTGAAAGTCACTCGGAAAATGTCGTGCAGTCGTCCTCGGTAGAAACGGCCATGAAGTTGCAGATGTTCTGGCGCGATTATCATAGCTTGGAATGTTTCTTGCTGGGTAGTTCAATGATAATGGATGCCGTGAACGACTCCTTGATAACGACTTACAAGTCTCTGAATATGGGAATTACGCTGGCGGATATCTACATGTTCAGGTATCTCTTGCAGAACTATATTTTCCCTTATGCGGACAATGTGAAGGCTGTTGTTCTGGAACTTTCTCCGGGGCTTCTTTTCAGAAGCGAAGGCTTTTATTTGGATTCGGTCAGGCATTATTCTCCTGGACTAATATACGACGAGCATCATTTGAACGCTGAAAACAAGGATGCCATTGCCGCATTGAGTTTGGAATATACTTACCCCAGGAACTTCTTTTCTCAGGATTATATGGAAAATACGTTCCTAATGCCATCGGTTTCTTGGGGCGATACCTATATCTTTTCCGATGTCTCTTGGATGACTTTCGATAATTATGATCTGAACCATAGCATGGAGGTCTTCGATTCGTTGAAGGTGGAAATGGATAGGCGAAATATAAAGCTCGTCCTGGCTGTGACGCCTCGCAATCCGGCCTATGCTGAAACTGAGGGATTTGGCTTTTTTGGACCAAGTCGTGAAGTGGCTAGGGCTGTCATAAACAGGTTTGTTGAAAAGGGTTATGTCGTCTTTGACGAGAACAAGGATGGCAAGCATGATTATACTCCCAAGATGGCCTATAACAACATCCACCTGAGCTACATTGGGGCCGAACAATTTACATCGCGTCTGGATTCGCTCCTGAAAACTTTGAAATGATGTCTGTTCTGTTTGTTTTGCTCGCGTTCCTGTTTTGCGCTTGTTCCAATTCGGAGAATCTCTCCGTGTCGGGGCAGGGAACGCCTGTTGAAGTTTCCGAGGATTCCCTTTCGGAAATGTTTCGAATCAAGGCGATGGGTGCAACGGCAATTCTTGGGACGAATTCTGAAAATGCCCGCGTCATTGAGCATTCGTCAATGCGGGTATAATTTGAATATGATTATTCGCTGGGTGTGCACTATGTGACTTGTTGCGAGTTATCCGCAAAATGGCTGGACTGCGGAAAATTTGGATTACAAACTGCACCAGGTCTGCGGTAAGGTGGATTCTTTGGCAAAGTCGAATGAACTTTGTGACATGGCTGGAAATGCGATGGAGTGGGCGAACGATTGGCTTGGCAATCCCGCGCTGGCGGGTGCTTGAAAACGGCGATACGGTCATTATCTATGTGACCGATGCGGATAACAACAAGGAAGAATCTGCTTTCAAGTCTGCTTCTACCTGGCAGGTAAAATTCTCGAACGGCAAGTTTGGCGCACTGCAGAAACTTTTCGACGGCGCCTTCCATGGCGGTATCAGCGAAGACAACTCCTTGGCCGTTACCGGGGCGCGTATCCTCCGTGCACGTGTTGCCCAGCAAGGTTCGACAGTCACGCAAAACGCCCGCGACACCGTTTGGTACAAGTACGGCGGCGATGCTGAGCAGGCCTGCAACGTTTCTCTTGCGAAGGACGGCAGCAAGCGCACCCTGTTCCTTGATTTCGGTGGGAAAACTGGGAAAAACTTTGTGAAAAAAATATGGAACGCATGAACGGCTGCTGGTTATGGATTCTCTGGGAACGCTTATCCAGTCTGTTCCTGCTTCGGCGGGCTATTCCTTTGACCACAGCGAATGGGTTTCGGGTACAAGTAATCTGGTAGTTGCATCACTTTCGAATGGCAGCGGGGCTCATTTGAAATTGGTGTTGATTAATTTGTCCGATGGATCTCTTGTAGAACTTGCCGAGGGCGATGAATTGTGGCATCCGAGTCTATGGGTCAATTCCAATGTGGTTTCGGATGACGTCACTTTACTTGATTTGGATAGCGCCGGAGTTTATTATGTCGGTGGGCAGGCATGGATGCACGAGGCGCTTGGTTTCAAGATGACGCAAACCATTCATTCTGGGAGTCGTGTTCCCGCAAAATCCACGCTATCGTAAAACGGGGTCGTGGGGCCGTTACGGGCCGACTCGCTCAGAAGCTTCTCGAATATTGGAATCGTTAAAGGCAATCGACAAGAACAATTCGAATTTTATCTTGATGGATGAAAATAAGAACGGCAATCACGATTACTCTGACAAAATGGCCTTGAATACGGACCATTTAAGTTCTCTGGGCGCACAGAAAATAACGGAAAGGCTGGATTCTATTATAAAAGGCTGGAGGTAAGGCATGAAAAAGCTCGTTGTGCTTTTTGAAACGCAATTTTTCTTTATGAGATAAGCTATATTTAATTTAACGTAGGGGTGTCTTAATCTGATAACCATGGAGCAACACTTCGGCAGAATGTCGGCTTGTTGAAACCTTAAAAATGATGGGAAATTTTACCTTGTATAAATTAGTTTTCTTCTTGTCGGTGTTGCTTTGTTTGTCGTCTTGTTCCGAAGACAGTTCGGCTGTAAAAGGAACGGATGAAGACTTCAAAGAGGAGCCTGCTGCCGAAGACAGTTCATCTGCAAAGGGAACGCAAGACGATCCCAATGTGGACGTTTTGCTAGACTCCTACAATCTGCTTGCAGGTGCGGAGGACGTACAAAATATTTTGGGAAACGACCATTTCAAACTGGTCTTTAGAAACGAAAACAAGGGAAATCTTGTTGTTATGGAATACGACGATGATTCTCTTGCTGTGCGCAAACTAGATTTGGGAACGGATTTGTATCATCCGACTTTTTCCCCCGACGGCAGCAAAATTGCTTTTTGCACGTGGTTTGAGGGTGCTCCGATGAGGTCGGATTTGTATGTGTTTGACTTGAAAACGGAAAAGCTTGATACCTTAAAGGTAAAAAGCGCCGGGATTCCCCGGTGGTATGTTTTACCGCAGGGGGACACGACGATTGTCTATCTCGATTTTCTTGGCTCAGACATGAGCGATGAATGGCAGGAATCGTCAACATGGCAGGTGACATACCAAAATGGTAAATTCGGAAAACCTCATAAGATTTTTAATCGAAGTTATAACGGGGGTGTTTCTTACGATTATTCCTTTGCTGCGACTGGAGCTCCTAGGCTGCGGTATCATTTTGCAAGAGATGATGATTCTCTCAATAGTCTCTATTATAATGGTGAACAAGTTTGCAACGTGTCCATTTCGAGGGATTCCTCGGTAGTAATTTCTTTCCTTGAAACGGCGGGATCCTTGGGAAAGGAATATACGCACGAAAACTACGCATGGCATTACTATGTTTTTTATCAGGACACCTTGGGTCAAATTTTAAAGGCGATTCCGGCGTTAGAAAAAACAGTTTTTGACCATGTTGAATGGATTAACGTTCCTCATTTGCAGGTGGGTATCGTATCGGATACATTGTTCGAATACAATCGTATTGCCGTGATTGATTATGAATTGTCAAAAGTGACTCTTTTGCTGGAAGCTAAAGCGAAAATTACGATGTGGCACCCGGATTTGTGGGTGGATCCTGTGCGTTGATGTCTATTGCTGTTGCGCTTTTTACGGTTCTCTTTTCGATTTTTCCGCTGACCGATACCGATATCTGGTGGCATTTGGCGTGTGCTCGCGAGTGGGTGATTACGTGGACGCCTGTCCGCACGCCCGTTGTGAATGTGCATGAATATTTTCAGCTGGTTGTAGGCTTTGTCTATGGCTTGGGCGGTGCTCCGCTCTTGGTGGCTTTCAAGGCGGTGTTGTGGGGTGTAGTCTTTGCGCTGTTTCTATGTAAGAAAGATTTCCAAAAGAATGTCATTGCGAGCCCCGCAGGAGAGCCTGCCACGAGCGTAGCGTGGTGGAGGCAATCTCTAGTGGCGATACTCCTCATCTTCGTTTTCCGTTACCATTTCGAAATGCGCCCGGTGCTTTTTTCGCTCATTTTCCTAGGCGTTTATTGGAATGTTTTTTCGTGGCTTTTCCGTCCGCGTCGCTGCGGGCGTGGTGAAATTCTCCGTAAGGTGGCGGCCAGCGCCTTGATGCTCGTGATTCAATGGCTCTGGTGCAAGTGTCAGGGGCTTTATATCTTGGGCCCGTTTTTTGCAACTTTAGTGTTGTGTGTCAGTTTGCTTGAATCAAAAAAACAGGGCCGATTTTCCGCAAAATACATTGTTCCGCAAGTTGTTTTTGTTCTACTCCTCTGGGCAATGCCGTTCTTGCATCGCGAAGGTTTGGCTTTGTTCCTGTATCCGTTTGGGTTGCTGGATCGCCTGCTTGGCCTTACTCCTTCTGCCGCGGTATTTGCAAGTCAAATTTCCGAGAACCGTTCTCCTATAACGCTTTTGATGGCGGGGGAGAATATACTGGAAAGCGTGCTGATGGTTTTGCTCTGCATGGCAGGAATTTTTGTGAGTATAAAAAGAATCTCTAGAAGTGTTGTTCCGAATGGGGCTCTTTTTGTGACAGCGATTCTCGCCCTTGTTGCCGAACGTAACTTTGTGCTGTTCTTGCCGGTGTTGTTAGCGATGAATAAAGAACAATTAAAAATGAATAAATCCATTTCACATTTCACATTTCACATTCCACGTTATTTGATTGCGCTTGTTCTTGCTTTTGTTTTAGGTCTCTGGGCTCGTTCGCTTTCTGCTTACGACTATTCTATGGTCGCTTGTCAGCGAGTGCCAGTGGATGCCGCAGCTTGGATGGCGCAACATCCTCATACAGGCAAGTTGTTTAACGATGACCGCGCCGGTGGTTACTTGGCGCTGATGAACCCCGCTGATTCCATTTATATCGACGGACGATTTATCCTAAAGACGGCGGATTTCTTTGAACGTTATCTTGAGTTCGCTCAAAATCCGTCGCTATTTATGGCGGACGCCGATTCTTTAGGCATCGACCGTGCCTTATTCCCGTTGCTGTATTACGCCCGCTGGGATGAACTAATGTTTGCCCTTAATCAAGATTCCCGTTGGCACCAGGTTTACCGCGACAAATACTTCGCCGTGTTCGATAAATAATAAAAAAGGTCCGACCCGTAGGTCGGACCCCTTTCTCTCTCGTAGGTAAAACGAAATTCAATAGTCTACTTGATCTTGAATGCACGAACCATATTGGTTGCGTTTCCGTGAACTCGTGCAAAGTACTTGCCTGCAGGGAGCTTGGTGAGCGAAAGCGTGCCGTTCACGTTATCTATTGCCATAAGCTTGTCTCCCTTCAAACTGAAGATTTCGACAGTCATAGGAGAGCCTGCGATGTGTAAGGCGTTGTCTGAGAAGGTTACGTTGGAATTCTGCTCGGCCTTTACAAAAATTGGGGTGTCGTTGCCGCCGTTCGGGCATTTGGTGTAGCTAGTGGGGTTGGTGGCGAGGTAACCTTTTACGAGGTTGCCGGAGGTCGTGTACTGGAGCGAAGTCTTGGTTGAAGAACCTTCAAATGCGGCGGTACCTTCGCTGATTTTGGAGGCAGACCAGTTTGCCCAAGAAAGCTTGTGCTTGTTGATGTATTCCTGCCAACTCTGGTTACGGCCCTGGTCCGGATTTCCGCCACCGCTAGCATCAGCCGTGCCCCATTCCGAAACAAATACGGAAAGGCCTGCGTTCATAGCCTTTTCGCCCTTGGTGCCTTCGCAATCGCCACCCCATGTGGGGTCGCTCCAGTCATAGCTACCGCTCCAGCAGTGGCTATTGGCGTAGTAGTGCAAGGTGTAAGCGGTATTCTTCTTGGGGTCGTTGACTTCGTTTCCGATTGCTGCTTGCGGGTTCTGATCCCACTTGGGGGTTCCCACGAGAATCAGGTTGTCGGAATATTCGCGGATGACTGGAATGACTTGGTCGGCGTAGGTTTTAATGTCGCTCCAAGAAATATCTTCGGGTTCGTTGAACAGTTCGAAAATGACGTGGTCGTATTTGCCGTAGGTCTGAGCCATTTCTTTGAAAAAATTCTTGGCAGCATCCGTTTGTTGTGTGGCTTTATGAGAATGCCAGTCGATAATCACGTAAATGTCGTTCTTGATGGCGGCTTCGACGACCGTTTTCATGAATTGCTTTTGGTTGGTTGGGTCGACTGCATAACCTTTGAGCTGGATTCCGTTGTATTCACCGGACCAGTTTTCGTCTCCGGTTGCCATGGCTGCGCGCACAATCTGGATGTTCATGTCGCGAACCATGGTGGAAACGCCTTCTTCGCTCCAGAATTCAACAGCCTGCGGCATCAGGCTCCAGTAAAGGCTCATGCCACGCACCTGCACTTCGGCGCCGTCCTTGACGCCTTCGCAGCTGCCGTAAATGCGGCCCTGTCCCTGCGAGTTTTTGCCTGTCATTAGCTGCCCGTATTGGCTAACAGGACCCACGCGGGTGGGGGTGATGTTTTGGGCGAGGGCAAAGGAACTGCCCAGAGCTATTGCAGACAAAAGTGCGATTTTTGATAAATGTTTCATCATGAACATCCCTTTTTTTCTTGAAAATAGGTTTTCTGCGTCAAAAATGGAAAAAAAAGAACTTCTTTTTTGTTTACATGTGTGTAATTTGTGAGCGTAATCAAGTTTTTGGGGCTTTGGGTGCCGTTTTTAGGCGGTTTTTGGGGTGGAAATTACTAGATTGCTGGGCATGAAGAATGTGATGAAATTTGCTGTTCCGGCCTTATTGGCTTTCTCGACTGTTTTTGCCCAACAGGGTGCTCCGACGGGTGCCGCTGTCGATCCTACTGCCGACGAACAGAAGGCTCTTTCTGCCCTCAAGGGTAAGCTCGAAGGAGCTATTGTCTGGGCGACAAGCCGTGCAGATTCTCATCATGATATTTGGATTATGAACGCCGATGGCACGAACGCCCGAGCTCTTACGCAGGGAGATAACGTGGACTGGTTTCCGCGCATTTCTCCGGATGGCTCGACGGTGCTCTTTAACCGCAGCAAGGGCGGCTGGGTTCCTGAAAACGATGCCAACTACCCGGAAAAGTGGGACTTGTGGATGGTCGACATTTCGGGTGAAAATGCTCGTAAAGTCGTGGATAACGCCACTTGGGGTACTTGGAGACCCGACGGCAAGTCCATCGTGTTCAGCCGCGCCGGTAAGGTGTTCACTATGGATCTCGCCAGCAAGAAAGAAACGCTTGTGCTCGATGGCGAGAAGGCTTTCAATAAGTCCGGCGTGATTCTGCAGGAACCGAACATGAGTCCCGACGGCAAGCACTTGGCCATTACGCTTCGAGGCTCCATGCGCGAAACGGGCGTGTGGGATCTCGCCAAGTCTCAGTGGACCAAGTCTGGTGACGGTTGCCAGATTGACTGGAACTTTGATGGTAGTAAACTCTACCGTGTGAACCCGACGGGTAACGGTGGCACGGCTGCTCCGAGCGAAATCCTTTGGTTCAGTGCCAAGGATGGCAAGCAGATTGAAAAGGTGGGCTTCTTCGGCATTCCGAAGAATGTGAAACTGATGGACCTGCCCGGTCGCCGCAGTCACGAATATTTCCCGCGCCTTTCTCCCGATGGCAAGTGGCTTGTGTGGGGTGCAACCGACAAGGGTCACGACCACGACCTGTTTGACTACGAACTCTATATCTGGAAGATTGGCGAACCGGTTGAATCGGCAACGCGTATTACGTATCATACAGGTAACGACCGCTGGCCGGACATTTGGCTCGGTAAGGTTCCTGTAAAGGAATCTGTGGCTGACAAGGTTGCCTCTCAGGTGAAGGAAGCTGTCAACGGTGCCGCAAATGCAATTCAGTCAGGCATCAGCGAAGCCAAGATGGATGAACTCATTAAGGCCATCGATCGCTTGACGGACGCCGTAAAGAATTTGGCAAAATAATCTAGTCCTCGCCTGCTCGCTATCCGGGAGTTACCGGAACCGCTCGCTTGTCAAGAACATTTTGCTCGGATTATTGCTTGCTGTTGTTATCCGAACGGATTTTAAAGCACATAATGGCAAACGCCCCGGCGACATTCATGCTCGCTTTGCGGCCCGCCATCGGGATAGTTACCTTCATTGTCGCCTCTGCCATCAGTTCCGGAGCGATTCCTAATTCCTCGTTTCCGAGAATAATGAGGCCTTTCTCGGGCCATGTTACGTTGTTTATGCTCGGGATGTCTTCGCCGGTTTCGAGCGCGATGATTTCGTAGCCGTTTTCCTTGTGCCACTTTACGCAATCGAAGGGCGATTCCCAGCGCTTGATAGGAATCCATTCCTGACAGCCGCGGGCGGCGCTCTTGACCGTTACATGGTCGGGGCCGCAGCTGTAACCGCTCAGGTGGACTCCTTCGAGTCCGAAGCAGTCCGTGCTGCGGATGATGGAACCTACGTTAAAGGCGCTTCTTAGATTGTGAACCAGGACGGCAAACGGGAGCGGAGCTTCGTTGGCGACTTCGCGGTCGCCCGGCTCTTGTTCCAGGTACACGTCGCGTTCGAACCCGAGCCCGGCTCTGGTGCGGAATGTCTTGTACAGGTCAATCATTTGGGCCTGGTTTTTGCCGGTCAGGCGCTCGCTTTCGGGGAGTTTCATCCATTCGGCGTAGGTCTCGAATTCACGCTTGGCTCGGGGTACGTCATCGCCCAGTTGCAAGATGATGACGCGTAGCAGTTCGGCCATGCGTTTGGCTTTAGAAGTCTCTTTTGTCGCTAGGAATTTCTTCTCGGAAAACATGCTCAAAAAGATAGCTAATGAAGCTGATTTTAACCCCCTTTTTTGAGTAAATTTTCTATCTTTTATCTTACATGCAAGACTATCCGAAGACACGTGTCCTCATCTCGAATGATGATGGAATCCAGAGTGGCTATATGCTCGCTTTGGCGTGTGCGCTCGCCCCTTATGCGGACGTGTGCGTTTTTGCGCCCGAAGTGGAGCAGAGCGGGGTAGGACACGCCTTTACGGTTCGGCGCGGGCTTTCGGTCAAAAAAGTGGAAATTGCGGAGAATGCGGCTATTGAGGCGTATTCTATGTCGGGTACACCTGCCGATTGCGTCAAATTTGCGCTGGGCCATTTTGCCTCTTATGGGCTTACCACCGAGGGGGTCGGTCCGGGTCAATTTGATGTGTGTTTTTCGGGTGTGAATCTCGGCGAAAATTCCGGTGTGTCGTCGCTTTATTCGGGGACTGTCGCAGGTGCCCGCGAGGCTGCCCTCTGGGGTGTACCGGGCATTGCGCTTTCGCTCCGAGGCACGACCGCCAATATGCTCGAAACGGCGAAGGAATTTGCCGTGAAAGTGGTCAAGGACCGCCTGTTCGAACGGATTCCTGTAGGCGTATTCTGGAACGTGAATTTTCCAAAGGCTACCGCCGAAACCTTCAAGGGGTTCAAGGCGACCAAGATGGCCCTCGGAATGTTTACGGACCATTACTCCCATGAAAATGGTCTATGGCAATTGGATGGTGATAAACTGTGGGATGAACAGCCCAAGGATAGTGACGACTATCTCTTGAATCAGGGCTACGCGACGATTACGCCCCACCGTATCGACCAGACCGACGAAGAAAGTTTAAATGAAATAAACGAAATGCTGGTGGAAACACCGGTGGATAATTAGAGGAAAAAGAATGTCAGAAGAATTGGTACCAGGTTCGCAAATCAGGTCCTTGATTGAAAAGGACATGCAGGATTGCTACTTGCGCTATTCCATGAGCGTGATTGTGGCTCGTGCACTTCCTGATGCGCGTGACGGCTTTAAGCCGGTGCACCGCCGCGTGATGTACAGTATGCATAAGCTCGGCGTGGTGCCCAACAAGCCGACGGTGAAGAGCGCCCGTATCGTGGGTGACGTGATCGGTAAGTACCACCCGCATGGCGACTCTGCCGTGTACGAAACCTTGGTGCGTATGGCGCAGGACTTTTCGCTGCGCTACCCGCTGGTATTCGGTCAGGGTAACTTCGGTTCCATCGACGGTGACGGTGCCGCTGCAATGCGTTACACCGAAGCCAAGATGAACAACATGGGTGCCCTCATGCTCGAGGATCTTGAAAAAGATACGGTCGACATGGGTCCGAACTTCGACGAATCTTTGGAAGAACCGAAGGTGCTGCCTTCCGCTCTCCCGAACATGCTGGTGAACGGTACCACCGGTATCGCCGTGGGTATGGCGACCTCGATGGCTCCGCACAACCTTCGCGAAATTGCAAATGCAATCCATGCAGTGGCCGAAAATCCGGATATCTCCGGCGAAGACCTTTTGCAGTACGTGTCCGGTCCGGACTTCCCGACCGGTGGCGTGATTTGTGGCCGCGCAGGCATCCGCGATGCTTACCTCACGGGCCATGGCCGCGTACGTGTACGTGCCCGCACCGAAATTGATGTGGATAGCCGTGGCAAGCCGCGTATCTTGGTGTCCGAAATTCCTTACATGGTCAATAAGGCCGAACTCTGCAAGAAGATTGCAGAACTGGTGAAGGACAAGCGTGTCGATGGCATTACTGACATTCGCGATGAATCTAGCCGCGAAGGCATGCGCATCGTGATTGAAATGCGCAAGGATGTGGTCGCTGAAGTTGTTTTGAATAATTTGTTCAAAAATACGCAGTTGCAGACGACGTTCAGCATCTACAACTTGGCTCTCGTCAATAACCTGCCGAAGCTCCTGACGCTGAAGGACCTTATCCAGGTTTACGTGGATCACCGCTTGGAAGTGATTACGCGTTCTACGCAGTTTGACTTGAACAAGGCCGAAGCTCGTCTCCACATTATCGAAGGCCTGCGCATTGCAACGCAGAACATCGACGAAGTGGTGCAGATTATCAAGTCGAGCCCGACGACCGAAGCCGCAAAGACTGCCTTGCAGAACCGCTTTAACCTCGACGAAATTCAGTCGCAGGCTATCGTGGATATGCGTCTCGCTCAGCTTACTGGCTTGAATATCGAAAAGTTGGAAGCCGAATACAACGAACTCGTTGCAACTGTTGCCGACTTGAAGGACATTCTCGCTAAGCGCGAACGCCGCGTGAAGATTATGCTCGACCGTCTCGACGCCATTGTGGACAAGTGTGGCGATGACCGCCGCACCTCTATCGAAGACGCCGTTGACGATTATGATTACGAAGATCTGATTGCCGAAGAAGAACAGGTGATTACGCTCAGCCGCGAAGGCTACATCAAGCGCTTGCCGATTGATACCTTCAAGGCTCAGAACCGCGGTGGCAAGGGCATTATCGGCGCAACTCTCAAGGAAGAAGACAACGTTGAACAGATCTTTACCGCAAGCACTCACAGCTACCTGCTCGTGTTCACGAACAAGGGCCGTGCTTACTGGACCAAGGTTTATCGCTTGCCCGAAGGAACCCGCAACGGCAAGGGCCGCCCGATTATCAACTTCATCGGTCTTACCGAAGGTGAAAAGGTGCAGGCGATTGTGCCGGTGCGCAAGTTCGGTGGCTACTTCTGCCTCGTGTTTGCAACCAAGAAGGGTGTCATCAACAAGATGGACCTCACTCTGTTCAGCCGTCCGCGTAAGGCCGGCGTGAACGCCATCAGCCTCGACGAGGACGATGAATTGGTGAAGGTTCAGCTCGTGGGCATGTCCGCCGAAGAATTCAACGCAAGCCAGGCTGCCGAAGGCGAAGACGCTGATGCCGAAGCCGAAACACAGGCTGCCGAGGCCGCCATCGCCGAGGAATCCGAAGACGCCGAAGATATCGAAGGCCGCCCGATTCCGAAGGACTTGCTGATGCTTGCGACCAAGAACGGTCAGGCCGTGACCTTCCCGATCAGTTGCTTCCGCGCCATGGGCCGCGGCACGCACGGCGTGAAGGGCATTACCTTGGCCGAAGGTGACGAAGTGATTTCTCTGTTGTGGCTCAAGGCCGGCAACAAGATCGTGACCATCACCGAAAACGGTTACGGCAAGCGTAGCGAACCTTCGACTTACCGCATTACCCGTCGCGGAAGCAAGGGCGTGCGCAACCTGAATGTGACCGACAAGGTCGGCGCCGCCGTATTCGTGGAAAGCGTCGCTGACGACTACGACTTGATCATTACCAGTCGCGAAGGCCAGGTGATTCGTATCAAGGCTGCCGATATCCGCCTCACGGGCCGTAATGCCCAGGGTGTCAAGGCGATTAGCCTGCGCGAAGGCGATGTGGTGCAAGATGCTACCGCACTCCCGAGCGTCGAAGATATCGAACAGGATAGCGCCGAAGCGAAGGAAACCTTCGACAAGGTGGAAGGCGTCGAAGTTGATGACGATTCTGTCGAAAAGATCGAAGACAAGCCGGAACAGCAGATAGGTGTTCCGACCTCTGAAGACGATGCTTAATTGATTGTTGTTCGGCCCCGCTAAGGGGCCGAAACAATTTTGTACAGGACTGCCACACTAATGTCATCTTGGAGTCTGACATTCTGGATGGGGGTTGCTACATGGGAACGGTGGATTCCGCTCAATTCAGGAAAATCCCGTAAAAAACTCCTTATTCTGTGGAAAAAAGGACTCCTCACACACTGTTGTGGGGCGTTTTTATATACACGAAAAGAATGCCGTATTTTGGCGTAAAATTGGCTTTTTTGTGTAAAAATTGTGGATTCGGTGTTGTTTTTTACAACAACGCCAATTGTTATACATGTATTCCAATTTGGATTTTGCAGATATATCTTTGGAAAAGGACTTAAACATTCAGGAGTTATAAAATGAATAGGAGTATTGCGAAAATTGCGAAGATGGGGATTGCCATAGCTGCAATTGCGTCATCCATTTCCTGGGGGCAGACCACTCTAAACTGCTCTAATGGCACGTCCCAGAAGTTTGGTAGCGGCGCTGGCTATGATTACGAACTCTGGAGCCAGAATGGTGCCGGTAACGCAACTATGACGCTTAACCCAAGCACCGAAAATGGTGGTGCTTTTTCCGTTGAATGGAGTGGTACCATCAACATGTTGGCCCGTTCCGGAAAGCGTTGGGGGTCTAACTCCACTGTTACCGTACAGAATGTGGGGAATATTACCTCCGAATTTGACGTGGAATGGAGTTCCTCCGACAACGTGAAGTATGTCAGCGTCTATGGCTGGGGCTATTATGACAAGGCGGACATTCCCAGTGGTTTCAGCGATGAAATTGAATACTACATTGTCCAGGATCGCGGAAGCTACAATCCTACCTCGGGCGGTAAAAAGTTTGGTTCTGCAGTTATCGATGGTATTAGCTACGATTTCTATACTACCGACCGTATTCAGCAACCTTCTCTTTCGGGTACCAGCACCTTTAAGCAGTATTGGTCCATCCCGTCGAATACGAGCCAGCATCGCACCAAGGGTACCATTTCTATTTCCAAGCACTTCAGCGAATGGGCTAAAGTGGGTATGAAAATGGGTAGACTGTATGAAGTTGCTTCCATGAAAATTGAATCCTACACCGGAAATACGGGCTCTGCAAAAGGTCATGCTACCGTTAAGAAGAACCTGCTGAAAATCGGTGGCAGTGCCGATGAACTTGGCCTCAATGTAACTGCATCTCCGGCTGCTGCAGGTACGGTGACAAAGAGCCCGAACGCTAACTATTATGCTCCGAAAACAGCTGTACAGCTCACCGCCAAAGCCAACGATGGCTGGAGGTTTGTGGGTTGGGAAGGTGATGCTACCGGTTCTACCGAAACCATTTCTGTAACCATGGACAAGGAAAAGTCTGTGGTCGCCAAGTTTGAATTGGTCGGCGAAACCACAGTGAACCTTCTTAAGGATGGTGATTTCCCGAGCAGTAGCGTGATTTCTACAAGCCAAGATGCATCTTGGTTCCTGGGTCAGGGTACAAACTGGGGTAACTCTGCTGCAAAGACATCTGTTTCTGGTGGCACGGCTACGGTTGACGTTACCACTATTG
>JAEEGJ010006505.1_pt1 | contig 34911 bp, 19 predicted proteins | sample 8958761 | NCBI WGS metagenome assembly JAEEGJ01 (sample SAMN16246546, study PRJNA631951) | gut metagenome | biome: gut microbiome; feature: rumen; material: RS-attached | host: Bos | place: Iran: Karaj | collected 2018-10
AGCTTAAACACCACGTTCATCTACGTAACGCACGACCAGGTGGAAGCCATGACGATGGGCACGAGGATCGTCGTTATGAAGCTCGGCTACGTCCAGCAGATAGACACGCCGATGAATCTTTACAATTCCCCGTACAACAAATTCGTCGCGGGATTTATCGGAACTCCGCAGATGAATTTCTTTGACGTAACGCTGAAAAGAGAACACGATACGGTCACCATCAGATTTTCAAACGGCGACAGCACGGACGTTCCGTACGAGGCCGTGTCCAAGATCGACAGCAGATATCTTGACGGCGAAAAACCGGTGATCTTCGGTATCCGTCCCGAGCATATCGATATAGATAAAGACGGCGGCCTGAAATTCATAGTTACCGGCGTGGAGCGTCTTGGCAACGAGACGATAATCTACGGCAAACTGGGCGACAGCTTGGGCGAGTTCACGTTGAAGGACGAGGGCAACACGATAGTTGTCAAACTCGTTGACCGTGACGATCTTGCCGTAGGCGACGTGGTCTACGCTCATCCGAAGATGAACAAGCTGCACTTCTTTGACAAAGAAACAGAGATAACTTTAATACATAATATACCGCTTCACAATACGATAGAAGCCCGCGTGAGCGCGGGCGCGCTCAGAGCCATCGGTACGGAAGTGATTCTGCCGGACGCGCTTTCCAAAACTCTGCCCGAGGGAAGCGTAGAGCTCGCAATACCGCCGCAGGCGATAGTAAAAGACAGCGACTTTTACCTTAAAGTCGCCCGCATAGAAAAAGTTGACGGCAAAAACCTCGCGTATCTGCAGAACGGCGAAAACTATCTGTTCGCGCTGGTGGACGACTGCGTGACAGAGGGCGAAGATTACGGATTCTCCATCCTTTACGACAAGATGACCGTAAAGGCAAACGGAAAAGACGTCGCTCTGCCCATAGAAGACGAAGTATCGCTCAACGGCCGCTTCTCCAAGAAAGAACTGCGTGAAAACGGCGAAAGAGTGCTTCATTTCTATTACAATATCGACAAATATTCAATAGAAGCCGAAAAAGAAAACGGATATAAGATAAACTCAATAGACAAAGATCACTGCTACGATTACACGTACCGCTACGTTCTGAACAGAGACAATATCCGCACGGTATCCGACGGCGAGGACGGACTTGACGTCGATATACTTGAAAAACTCGATTACGGCAGCGTCTGCTACGCAAAAGCGAAGACGGAAGACGGTCAGGAACTTCTTATCAAGACGGATAAGGATTTTGACGGAACAAAAGCGAAGATCGCGTTTGACGCGAAAGACGTATCCGTATATTCCACGAGAATAGACATGATGCTCTGCTGATGAAAAACGGCACAAACGACGTAAAGCTCGATCTGGAACCGAATTCAAAGCCGTATCTGTTAAAAAGAATAATATCGGACGGGTTTGACACCGTAATGATATTCGTTCTTTTCATGGCGCTTTCCGCGCTTGTCTTCGCGTCTCCTCTTGCAAACGTATACAACACGCATTACGAGAATTATAAAAAGATCCAGGACAGCGTGAAGGAAGAGTACGGGGACGACGCGGCGGCTATAACGGAGAAGCTGAACAATGACTGGACCTACCGTGACGAGCAGTTTGCGGCAAACCTGCACGGCTACGTGCTGAAGCTGCTTGCGGGCTTCATCGCGGAGGCGGCGGTACTGCTTATAATACCGCTGATAAGCCGAATGAGAGGCACTCCCGGAAAGCTTATGACCGGGCTGATACCGTTTAACGAAAAGCGGCAGACCAAAGCTTCACGTCTTACGGTATTTTTCAGATTTCTGTTTATATTCATAATCGACAGTGCGATACTGTATCTGTTTACCGGGATACTTACGTTTTTGCTCGTTCCCGTTATCAGACTTATGGAGATGCTTTTCAATAAAAAGAACAAAACGATCTGCGACGCCGTAACCGGCGTAATGATCATAGAAAAATTATCCTACAACGGAATAGATATGGAGGAAAAATCATGAAAAAATTTATTGCATTAACGCTTGTTCTTATGCTTGTCGCCGCGATGTTCGCGGGCTGCGGCGGATCCGGCGGAGATAAGCTGATCCGCGTATGGGTAGGCGAAGAATCCGTTGAATTTTATCAGACCGTCTGCAACGAATACGTTGCGGCGCATCCGGATTTCGGCTATACCGTAGAGGTAAAGGGCATGGATACCGGCGCGGTCGCCGGAACTATTTCCACAGACCCGAAAGCCGCGGCGGATATTTACACCGTTGCGCATGACAATATAGGCAAACTCGCGTCCACCCAGTGCGCAAAGCCGATAGGCGACCAGTCGCTTATAGATCAGGTGCTCGCGGACAATCCCGAATCGTTCCGGAACGTTATTTATTCGACCCTGAACGGTCAGAAATATCTGTACGGCGTTCCGTATATCTCCCAGGCTCTGTTCTTATACTACAACAAATCGCTCGTAACGGAAGAACAGGCAAAGACTTTTGAAGGTCTGCAGGAAGCCGCGAAAGCCGCCGGCACGAAAGCCATAACGGTCACCGGCGACGACGGATACAATATGTCCTTCGCGCTGCTCGCAACGAAAGTCGAAGACCACGGCACGACCGTCAAGATCTATGAAGGCGCGGAATCCGTTTCCGGCGGCTCCAAGGGTGTAAGCAACTGCCAGGGCGACGACACCGTGGCTATCTACAGATGGCTGCAGGAATTCGCCGCGGATGAAAACGGCTTCAAATGGGCGTCACCCGACGGCTGGGACGCCGACCTTGACAAATCCAACAAAGGCGTGCTTGCAGTTATAGGCGGCGCGTGGCATTACAACACCGCAAAAGCCGCTCTCGGCGAGACGAACCTCGGCATAGCTCTGATCCCGACGTTCACTCTTACCGAAAAGTCTGTTGAAGGACTTTCCGGAGTATCCGCCGGCGACGTTTACAGAGGCGGCACGTTTGCGGACTGCAAATGCTTTATGATAAACGCAAACTCCGATAAGAGCAAATACACCGCAGAGCAGGAGCTCATCAAATTCATGTCGAGCAAGGAAATACAGAACCGCTCGTATATGGAATGTCTCAACGTTCCCGCTTACGTCGGCGCGTCCGCGTTCATCAAGCAGTGCTTTGATGAAGGCAAAGTCACCGAAAGCCAGTACAACCTTGCGGCTATGCAGGTAAGCATGGCGGAATGGGGCATACCGCAGCCGTTCCTCACGGGCACTCTCAATTCCTACTACTATTCAAAGAACGCTCCTCAGGTATTACGCGCGGTAGTAGACAAGACCGCGTATCCGACGACGGGCGACACGATCTTATCCGAGACGGAATCGCTTGACGGCATACGCAAAGCTCTGTATCTCGTTGAATATCTGTGGATGCACGGCACCGTGCCGAAGGATTTCCCGGCGTCTTTCCCGACTGCCGCTTAAAAAATGCGCGACGTTACCTGATTTTGTCAAATTTATCTGGAGGAAAAAATGGGTACTGATTCAAAACGCGGCCGCAAAAAGGAACGGTCAAATCCGTTCCGTAAGATCGGCAATGCTTTTTCCGAGTTCGGAAAGAGATTCACGGACGGTTCGGTAGGTACCAAGCTTTCACATTTCATATTCGGAGCGGGCAGCATTTATCACGGACAGATAATCAAAGGTATCATATTCTTTCTGATACAGGCGGGGATCCTCGCGGTAATGATCTTCTGTCCTTCGATAAACGGCACTCCGTACGGATGGAAAGCGCTTGTAAACCTGTCTTTGACCCACGTTTCGGAGGGCGGCGTGTTCGACCCCGCCACCGGAGAAATGACGGTGGGCTCGGACTGCAAGCTGATGATCCTTTTCGGATTCGTCACTATAGCTTTGATATTCATATACTTCATCGTCTGGAATCTCAATATCGCGTCTTCCTATAAGGCGGACAACGATAAAAAAGTCGGCAAAAAACCGACGACGTTCAAAGAGGACTGCAAAGAACTTCTGGACGGAAAATTCCATATACTTATGCTCACGCCGACGTGCATAGCAGCGACTGCTTTCACGGTCTTACCGACCATATTCATGATAGCGCTCGCTTTCACCACGTACAACCAGGAAGATATGCACAACCTCGGCACCAACCTGTTCGGCTGGAACGGGCTGCACAACTTCGCATCCGTTTTCACGGGTGAAGGTTCGCTCGGCTTTGAGATAAAGAACCGCTTCCTGCCGGTCCTCGGCTGGACGTTCATCTGGGCTATTTTCGCAACGTTCACCTGCTATTTCGGCGGTATCATCCTGGCTCTTCTCATCAACAAGAAGGGGCTTAAGGCTAAAAAAGTGTTCCGCACGATATTTATTCTCACCATAGCCGTGCCGCAGTTTATATCGCTTCTTGCGGTAAGAAACCTGCTTGGCGAATACGGCCCCGTGAACTCGCTCTTACAGAGTATCGGGTGGATACAGGAGCCAATAGGATTCTTAGGTCTGAAAGCCACGGACAACGAGATACTTGCAAAAGTGATGGTAATTATAATAAATATGTGGGTCGGCATACCGTATACTATGCTTATGACGTCCGGCATACTTATGAATATACCGTCAGATCTGTACGAGGCGGCGAGAGTTGACGGAACGTCAACGGTAAAAATGTTCTTCAAGATCACTTTGCCGTACGTTATATTCATAACGACGCCGTATCTCATATCGAGCTTTGTCGGAAACATAAACTCCTTCAACTCCATCTTCTTACTGACGGGAGGCGGACCTGTCTATCCCGGCTATCAGGCGGGCGGCACGGACCTGCTCGTCACGTGGCTGTATAAAGTCACGATAGATAAAGGAATGTATAACACCGGCGCTGTCATAGGTATCTTCACGTTCATCATCACCGCCACGATAACGCTTATAACGTACAGGCGAAGCAAAGCGTACAATGAGGAGGATACTTTCCAATGAGTGATAATACTAAAAAATACAGCAGTCAGAGCAGGAACCGCCGTATCAGCCTCATAGTTACTTATACGATCCTGATAGTTATGGCGATCATCTGGCTCATCCCTCTTGTGTGGATCTTCATTTCGGCGTTCAGATGCGAATATCAGCCGGACGGCACGTTTATCGGACGCGTAACGAGCAACTTCTTCCCGCGTCAGATAGGCTTTGAAAACTTCAGGCTCTTGTTTACGGAAAAATACTACGGTATCGACCATGCGTTTATCAGATGGGTGGTAAACACCCTGATAGTTTCCGTGGTAGACTGTATAATCTCAACGTTTTTAGTGCTTTCGGTCGCTTACTGTATCGCAAAGCTCAAATTCAAGCTGAGAAAAGCGTTCATGAACGTCACTATGGTGCTGGGACTTTTTCCGGGCTTCATGAGCATGATAGCGATATACTTTTTGCTGAAATCCATAGGACTTTCGGGCAACCCGGAACATCCGGAACTGTCGCTTATCGGTCTCGTTCTCGCATACAGCGCCGGAGCGGGGTTAGGATTCCAGATCGCCAAAGGATTCTTTGACGTTATCCCCAACGCGCTCGTGGAATCCGCAAAACTTGACGGATGTACAAACTTCAAGGTCTTCTGGAAGATAATACTTCCGCTTGCCAAACCTATAATCATATATCAGGCGCTGATGAGCTTCACCGGTCCGTGGATGGACTTCATATTCGCAAAGGTCATCATAGGCGCGGATAACGCAAAGTACTGGACGGTGTCCGTCGGACTTTACTCAATGCTTTTCGGAACACACCCAGATACGAACCTGTTCACACAGTTCGCCGCCGGATGCGTGATAGTCGCGATACCTATAGTAACGCTGTTCATGTTCTTGCAGAAGTATTACGTGGAAGGCGTCACCGCAGGCGCGGTAAAAGGATAATAATAAAAGGGGCTGTTCAAAAACCTAAGTTTAGATTTAGGCGAAAAACAGCCTTTTTCTATGGAAAATCAAGCAAATAATGTGAAAATCTTTATTTTTCCATGCAAAAAAATGCGAAATAGTTGATTCCTCCAACTATATTGTGAAGGGATGCGCGGAAAGCCTTCTCGGTTGGAGAAGGTGGCACGCGAAGCGTGACGGATGAGGCCGGAAGTCCGCGGCACAATGGGTTTGCTTCCTGCACCCCGAGCCTCATCCACCATAAATGGTCCCCCTTCTCCCAAAGGAGAAGGCAAACATGAAAAAAAGAGCTGTTTAGCTGCCTCGATTTTTTGCCGAGGTTTTTGAACAGCCCCCTTTTGTTTTTTTTGTATCAGAAGAATTTTCCTCTGTTGCTATTGATATTCAGCATACGGACTTTTTCGGCGACTTTGCCGTAGTCAACGGGGAGCATGCGCCACATCCAGTTGCAGCCTACGGTACCGGGGACGTTCATCCTGCTTTCTTCGTCAAGATTAAGAAGGTCCTGCATAGGCACGACCGCGGTGTCGGCTTCGGAGCCAAACGCCGCTTCAAGCATGTGGTCGACTATACCGTCGTCCTCGTCTTTCATATCAAGCGCTTTTACCGCTCTTTCCTTTACCTCCGGTTCGGCGCCGTTCCACCAGCCGAGCGTCGTGTTGTTGTCGTGCGTGCCGGTGTAGATAAAGCAGTTTTTCGTGTGCGTTTCGGGCAGCTCGTCTTCGATCTCGCCGTCAAACGCGAACTGCAGGACTTTCATCCCCGGGTAGCCGCAGTACGTAAGCAGATCCTTGACCGTCTGATTTACGACGCCCAGATCTTCCGCGACTATTTTCAGACCCGGAAGTTCGATCTTTATCTTGTCAAACAGCTTTTTGCCGGGACCGATCTCGTATTTGCCTTTGAGCGCCGTCGGCTCGTCCGCGGGTATGGCGTAATAGTTGGCAAAGCCGATGAAATGGTCTATGCGCAAAATATCGAACATATCGCTCAAAGCTCTTAATCTGCTTATCCACCAGCGGTATCCGTCCGCTTCGTGCTTATCCCAGGCGTATAAGGGGTTGCCCCATCTCTGACCCGTTTCGGAAAAATAATCCGGCGGTACGCCCGCGATCCTTACGGGTCTGCACTCCTCGTCAAGCTCGAACATTTCCGGGTTGAGCCACACGTCGGCGGAATCCTCCGCGACGTATATCGGCAGATCGCCCATGAGCATAACGCCCTTGCTCTTTGCGTATTCGTGCAGCTTTGACCACTGTGTGAAGAACAGATACTGCTCATATACGTAAAAATCTATTTCATTTGCAAGTTCTTTTTTGTATTTCGCTATCGTCGCCGGCACTCTTAAACGGGCGTTCTGATCCGGCCATTCCATCCAGGACCTTTCGTCAAAGCTTGATTTTATGGCTCTGAACAGGCCGTAATCGCGCGCCCACGGATGAGCTTTTTCAAACTCTTTTATCTCTTTGTCAAGCTTTTTGAACGAGCAGTCAAACGACAGCTTCATAAGCTCCCCGTGCTGTTTTTTTACGGCTTCAAAATCAACGTTTGACGTTATTTCAAGCGGTTTGTACGCGCCTTTAGGCAAAATTCCGTCCGCTTCGAGCATTTCAAAATCGACGACGAGCTGATTGCCCGCGAAGGTCGACGTGCTCTGATACGGGGATTCCGCGTAGCCGGTGGGACCTAACGGCAGCATCTGCCAGATAGTCATACCGGAATCCTTTACGAAATCCACAAAATCGTACGCCGCGCGCCCGAGCGTTCCAATGCCGCCGTTTGACGGAAGAGAGGTTATGTGCAGAAGTACGCCGCTTTGTCTCATATATTTTACCTCCGGATGTGTTAAAAACACGTTTATCTGCCTTATTTTAGCATAAACGATCAAATAAGTCAACCGTTTTGAATAACAAATCTTTTCTTTTACGCCTCTTGATTATAATTTCAGGCGTTGACAAAAACCGCAGTATGTGATATACTTAACCCGATAAAAAACGAAAGGGCGGAGATCGGGTTGAAAAAAGAGCGCGGCGGCATAATAATAGCCGGAAACATCCTGACCGACAGGGTAAAAGTTATAGACGCGTATCCTGACCGGAACATGCTTGCGAATATCGTATCGGTCTCGGTCGCCGTCGGCGGATGCGTACCGAACACGGCGATAGATCTGGCAAAAATAGACGGATCTCTGCCGGTAGGCGCGGCGGGCAGGACGGGCGACGACGAAGGCGGAAGATACGTGATCTCCGAACTTCAAAAAAACGGGATAAATACTGAATATATAAAAATATCAGAAACGGAAAAGACGTCTTTTTCCGACGTTATGAGCGAAGCCGGGACGGGCGAGCGCACGTTTTTCCACTACCGCGGCGCAAACGCCGGATTCTGCCCGGACGATCTGCCCGTTGACGCGCTTGACTGCCGCATGCTGCATATAGGATACATAATGCTGCTTGACAGTTTTGACAAAGAAAACGACGAATACGGAACGGAGCTTGCAAAATTCCTCTGCGGAGCGCAGGCGGCGGGCATAAAAACGTCCGTTGACGCGGTAAGCGACGCAAACGGCGAATTTGCGAAAAAGATTATCCCGGCGCTGAAATATACGGACAACGCTATAATGAACGAGACGGAAGCGTGCGGCGCGGCGGGATACGAGCCGAGAAAAAGCGACGGAAGCCTTGATACCGTAAACGTGCGTCTTACCGCGGAAAAACTGCTTTCGCACGGCGTGCGCGAGCGCGTTATAATCCATGCGCCGGAAGCGGGTTTCATACTGAATTCAAACGGCGATTTTACAGTTGTGCCGTCGCTTGATCTGCCGGATGGTTATATAAAAGGCAGCGTCGGCGCGGGCGACGCATTCTGCGCGGGCTGTCTGTACGGCATATATAACGGTTATAGTGACCGCTACATACTTGAATTCGCGTCCGGCGCCGCGGCGATGAGCCTGTGCAGAGAAGATTCCGTAAGCGGAATGAGATCCGCCGCTGAGATCGAGGCTCTCATAGCAAAATTACCGAGAAAAGTTTTATAAAACGGGGATAAAAAATGAAAAAAAGCGAGATAGAAGCTCAAAAGAAAAAAGCTCTGCCGTATTACGAAAAGGCGGGGATAATCCTGACGGATGAAGAAAAACAGAACATGGAGATAGCGGACTTCGGTCTCGGGAAAGTCGACCGCGTGGGTCTGCAGCTCATAGTTTACGTCAATACGGACCGCGTATGCGCAAAGGAAATGGTCCTTCTGCCTTATCAGGTGTGTCCGGAGCACCGCCACGTTCCGACGAACGGCCGGCAGGGCAAGGAAGAGACGTTCCGCTGCCGCTTTGGCAAAGTTTATTTATACACGGACGGGCAGGGCGACAAAGACAAGATCGGCGTGCCTCTGCCGGATACGGACGTTACGGTGTTTCACGAGACCTTGCTTACGCCGGGCCGGCAGTTCACCATAATGCCGGGGACGCTGCATTGGTTCGCGGCGGGAGAAGAGGGCGCGGTGATCTCCGAATTTTCCACGCACAGCACGGACGAGACGGACTTTTTTACCGATCCCGCGATAGTTAGAATACCCGAGTTGGAAGACTGAGAGGACGAAAAAAATGCTTGTAAATTTAAATGATGTTTTAAAAAAAGCACAGAAAGAACGTTACGCCGTAGGGCTTTTCAACGCTACGGATTCCGATATGCTCGACGCGCTCATCTCCGCCGCGGAGGAGCTGCGTTCGCCTATTATAATCGGCACGGCCGAGGTGCTTCTGCCTTACGGCGAGCTTTCGCTGATCGCGCCGGGACTTGTCAGCGCGGCGAAAAACGCGAGCGTGCCGGTCGTGGTGCATTACGATCACGGTCTGACTTTCAGCCGCTGCATGGAGGCGCTGAAACGCGGATTTTCAAGCGTTATGTTCGACGGTTCGGCGAAGAATTATGATGAAAACATAGCGGAAACAAAGGAAATAGTCAGAATCGCGCACGCTATGGGCGCAAGCGTTGAAGGCGAGATAGGCCACGTGGGCGACAACGTAAACGACGAGGGCGAGGTCACGGATATGTATACGAAGCCGGGCGAGGCGGTCGAATATCTTGCCGCGACGGGAGTTGACGCGCTTGCCGTTGCGATAGGCACGGCGCACGGCGCGTACAAACACAAGCCGAAGCTCGATATAAACAGGCTTAAAGAAATACGCGCGGCGGTAGACGTCCCGCTCGTTCTGCACGGCGGCTCGGGCCTGTCCGACGAGGATTTCAGAAACTGCATAGAAGCCGGCGTTTCAAAGGTCAATATCTTTACGGACCTCTGCCTTGCGGGCAGCGCCGCGATGAAGTCCGCGGCCGAGAGGGGGCTTGACTACCTTGAATGCAGAAACGAAAAAGTAGCGGCTATTAAAAAAGAGGCGGAGAAGAAAATGCGTCTCTTCGGCTGCGCCGGCAAAGCGTAATATACGGCAATAAACTATAAATTTTGATACGGTCCGGGACGGACGCACGGCGGCTGTCCCGGTCTATTTATTGAAATAATAAAAAATTTAATTGACAAGTTCACTATATTATGATATAATATTTTCAAGTATCGACGCGACGGAGGTGATAAACGGACCGTGAAGATCATAACGGATGCACTGCCTGCGGTCCGGGCGATCTGCCCCCCGCAGAAAATAAAAGAAAACACCGCGTACAGAATGACAAAGCTGTGCGTTACGACAGACTGCGCCGACGGCAGGCTTTTGTTCCACACGCTTACCGGCATGCTCGTTTTGCTTGAAGACGAAGCCGACGCGGAAGCCTCGCGGGACGAGCTAATAAAGGAAATGTTTTACGTCCCGGAAGACTTTGACGAGTTGGCGTACGCGGACAAGGTCATAAGCATTGCAAAAGCGCTTAAAAACGGTTCCGGACAAAAGAAAAAACTGTCTTATACGGTACTTACGACGACAGACTGCAACGCGCGCTGCTACTACTGCTACGAAGCCGGGATAAGACGCTGCTATATGTCGGCGGACGTCGCAAAAGACGTAAGCGATTATATAATCGGCGCGTCGGACGGGCGCGAAGTTGAGCTCCGGTGGTTCGGCGGAGAGCCACTCATGAATCCCGAAGTTATAGATATAATCTGCGGAAAACTCCGCGAAGCCGGCGTTGAATACAGCTCTGCGATGGTCAGCAACGGATACCTTTTTAACGGCGATGTTATAGGAAAAGCAAAGGGTTTGTGGAATCTGAAGAGCGTGCAGATAACGCTTGACGGATGCGGCGAGGTATACAACCGCGTCAAGGCGTACAAAGAGCCGGGCGACGCATATTCCCGCGTTATAAACAACGTTGACAACGCCTTGAAAGCCGGCATAAAAGTGCACATACATTTAAACGTCAGCAGGAAAAATATAAGCGATCTTATGACTCTTGCAGACGAGCTTGAAAAGACGTTTTCCGAAAGAGAAGGTCTGTTTGCGAGCGCCGCTTTGTTAGGCGATTTCAGGCGGGAAAACGAGCGTTTCAACGGCGACGTATACGACGCGCAGGAGTATCTGAAGCTGCGGAAAAAGCTGAAAGACGCGGGATTTGAAGGCAAACGGCCCCCGCTTAAAAGAGAGCTGAATTTCAACAACTGCATGGCGGATAACGACGCCTGCGAGATAATACTGCCGGACGGCAGGCTCAGCAAATGCGACGAGCAGCTTGACAAAGACTGCTTCGGCGACATTTACTCAAAAGAGCGGGACACCGAAAATATAAAATCGTGGAAAGAGCAGGTAAAACTGCCGGAATGTTACGGCTGTCCGCTGTACGCGAGATGTATAAATCTGAAAAAATGCGCGTGGGTAAACGAAAACTGCTCGAAAACGAGTCAAATAATAAGATTAGGCGTGCTGAAAGATCAAATAACGGACGCTTATAAAGAATGGAAGGAGACCTTGAAATGAAACTTAAGGACAACTGGACGCTGACCGAACTGGGAGACGATTACGTCGCCGTGCCCGTACAGGGCGGAGCGGATACTTTCAGCGGCGTGGTTCATCTGAACGAGACCGGCAAAGATATCTGGGAAGGGATAAGCGACGGACTGACGGAGGACGAGATCGCCGGCAGGCTTGTTTGCCTGTATGAAGATCTTGATACGATCAGAGCGCTGGACGCCGTGAAAAAGGTGATCGGCATGCTGAAAGACGGCGGACTTTTGGAGGACTGAGACGAAAAAAGCCCGTTTTTTTGCCCGTTTTTTCAAAATCAAGCCCTAAAATAAATTTAAATTTTATTGAACAAAGGTTAAAATTTTTATCGAAAAGACTTGACAAAAAAGAAAGTATATTTTATAATAAAAACAATATGGCATAACGTGCCCTATTTTTGTTCTTTATTTAAGAAAATTTAATCTTATTTTGCAACGGAGGGATAGAAGATGCAGAATAAAACAGCGTTTTTGAAGAGATCGCTGGCGATCGTGCTGTCGCTTATCTTCGTTATTTCCACGGTACATTTAACAGCTATGGCCGCGGAAGAACCGGTAAGCGTTACAGCCGGCGCGCTTGTTGCAGGCAACTATGATGATTTGACTGCGGAAGAAATAGCGATCCTGGAATCGGCCGGAATGAAGGGCGATACTTACTCGTACCACATCCCGGAAGAGGCGGATGATCTTGTTGCCGTAGACGCGGCGGCAAAAACGGTGACCGCCAAACCGATCACTAAGGACGGATATACATGGACACCGTCCGCGGCAGTCGTTGTTTACGACGCCGGGCGTGAAGACGTAGCTCTTTCGGAATCCGGTTCGGAATACACCGGAACGTTCAGCTACGGCGGCAACGCCTACCATGTTGACGTTACATATGACATGGCTATAGCGGTAGATGAAGATCTGCAGAGCACTCTGATCAACGGACCGTACTATCTTGTCGCTGCATACGACAATCTGGATATCGTTGACGGCTGCTATGACAATCTTTCAACTATTTCCGGCTATATGAGCGAGCTCACGGCTCTCGTTGAAGACGGTACAATCGCAGATGCCGACGTGGTAGACGCGATAAACGCTCTTGCTGCGGAGATTGAGGCCGAAGGCAAGCTCACTCTGGTAAATATGCTGGATGAGTATGAATATGCCGACTCCATAATCGCATATCTGCTTGCCGACGGCGCTGCATTCAAAGACGAAGTCTCGGCAACGTTTGAAGCTCTGTCTGCCATAAACAACAGCGAAGAGCTTGCAGACAAGATCAGCTCTCTTCCGAATTCGGACAGCCAGAAGGTCGTTCTGAAGGCTCTGAAGAACACGATCGCCGCGACTGTCGAAGATATGGACTACGCGATGTACGGCGACTGGGGAATCCTTGAAGAAGTGAACAACCCCGTAAAACCCGGTATTGCCGGTTCCGATGCCGCTACGCTCGATCTTCTCGTATTTGACGGCGGCAGATCGATTTACTATCATTTCGACTACATTAAAGAAGAACTGAACGTTGAGCCGGTAACCATTACCGTCAACGTCAACCAGTTCAACGTAAGCGTAAGCGTCACGGCAGAAGCCGTTCCCGCGACCGCGGTAGACTCCGCTGCGACCGGCGCTCTTAAAGTTTACAGCGCAGTGCTCCAGGTAGCCGACGGCGCGACCGAAGCGGACGTCCTTGCAGCTGTTGAAGCAAGCGGCATTGAAGCGGACGCTCTTGCCGGATGGGGCGACGTAAGCGAAGCCAACTACACGAGATCGGCTTCCGCTCTCCCCTCGGCTGTTACGGAAGATATCACGTATACGATCTCCTACGCTCCCAAGACGTACACCGTAAACCTTGCCGGAGCTGAAAAGACGGTCCCCTACGGATACAACCTCAAGCTCCCGACCCGCAGCGGTTCTGACGGACTCGTATACGACTATTTTATAGGCTCCGAGCATTATCTGCAGGGCAAAATAGTCAGAATAACCGGTGACACGACCATAACCCGTACCGAAGGTCAGCCGTGGACCGAAATGAACAAAAACAAAATTGCCGCAGAAGTATTTGCGGATGAAATAAACGATATCGAAAAAGATATACTCGGCTCTCCCGCGCTGATAAGCGACGGTATACTGATCCGTGTACCTACGAACGACGACGGACTTGTTGAAGTCATAAGCGAAGATGTAGTAAACACACAGGATTTTGATTCCGGATTTAACAGCCTTCTCTGGACAGCGGCCGCGGTGGATTCCGATACGTACCCGGACCGCGTGGTTGCCAGGTATGAACTCAATCTGGACGGCGCCGGCATGACGAAAGCGGAAGCGTTAGAAGCCGTAAATCTGCCGAAGACGCTTGCTGATGAAGCAAAAGCCCAGAAAGAGAACATGGATATCCTTCTCAGCCAGTATGACCGTCTCGGCCAGCTTGACAGACAGACTCTCAATCTCATAAACGTCGGTATAAACGGCACGGATATGAGCGAGGCCTCGAGAGCGGCTGTTACGAACATACTCGAGCAGGGAAGCAATAAAGACACGAGCAGACTGTATCTGTACGAATATCTGACGGAATACAAAGAACAGGGCTTGCCGTACTACTATCGCAACAGCGAAAAGATACGCGAGCAGGTAGAACTGCTTCTCGAAAACCTGACCGTTATATTCAATGATCCGGAATTCGAAGATCTTCTTACAGACATCGGATATCATGATTATTACGCCAAGATCGAGGATCTTATAAACAACCTCTCTGCCGTAACGATCACGGATGCAAATCCCGCAATAGATACCGACAGTCCCTCACTTGCCGACCTTGTAGACGATATCGAAGCTTTGATAGGCAATACAAGCGAATATGCAACAGAGAAACCCGTAGTTTTAAATACACTCATTACGGCTCCCAAACCCGGCTACTCCATCGTTACGATAGTGGTTCAGGCACAGAACAGCGCCGGCGACACGATCGGCAAAGAGACATACGCGGCGGCGTTCTCCTCGAGTGACGCTCTCACCGCGGCGGACATAGCCGGACTTGAAGCGGCGGAAGAAGCGCTTGTTGAAGAGATCGGTATAGATGCCGATTACTTCGTCAAGGACGGCGAGCTGACCGTAGCCGCAGGCGAGGAACTTGAAGAAAACAGAACTTCAACGTTCACTTACACACCCAAGCAGTACACGGCGACCGTAACGAACGAAACGGGTGCCACGGTTTACACCGAACCGTTCTACTACGACGCATCGAGCATAACTCTCCCCGCCTGCCCGACGGAAAACGCTCACTACCTCTATAAGATAGGGAACAAAGAAATAACCGTAGGCGCACAGCCGAGAGTATATACGTTCACCAAAGCTGAAATAGACGGCGAAGCGTACGCGCTCATCACGCGCGATACAGTCGACGCATACCGCGACGCGTTCCTCGCTCTCATCAACGAGCTGAACAAGGGAATCCTCGACGCGGGACTTAAAGACGGAGACAAGACCATCGTCTCGTTTATCCCCGTTGAAGATGACGACGGCTGCATGAGCGTAGTAGTACGCGTAAGCCCCAATAAACTGACAAAGGCAAAGATCCAGAAAGCAATAGAAAACGTTGCCAAGGCGATAATCGGTTCCGACTTCTTATACATCAAGCTCGGAAACGAATTCCTGAGAGAAGACACTCTCCTGTCCGCACAAACGGTCGTAGACGCGTTCCTCAACTGCGGCAGCAGTCTTGACGACATTATCGCAGCGATAAATTCCGACGGTTCCATCAACGAAATGAGCCTTGAAGGCGACGTTGCTCTGGCTGTCAATTCCAACGGCGATATCAAATATGAAGAAGGTCGTGTAAAAGACGCCGCGGTATACGGCGGTCTGCTTGCACAGTCCACCATGGACTTCGGTCCGTCCGCTTCCGAAACAAAGATATTCGCTAATATTTATCTTACGATTGAGGACTTCGGCAACAGCCCGAGCGACCTCAAGAACGTACGCAGAGCGGCTAAGAAAGCAAGATCGTACGGCAACGTTGTACTCCACGACGGAATGATAGACGTCGACGTTGAAGTTCCGGACAGAATATATCAGGCGTATATCACCGCAGCCCTCGGACTTAACCTGACAACGCTTGACAACCTTGACGAGATCAAGCTTGAGACCGCTAAGGACTTATTACTCAATCTGCTTTACTTCATCACAGATGACGAGACCATCACGATAGACACGTATGAAAATACGGCGGAAATGGTCGACTACGATCTTGACGTATCATACTTAAGCAAGTATTACGACAAGGCCAGAAGAGTTGCAAAACATCTGCTCAACAACACGATGTTTGAAGACGAAGAATTCACTTCAAATACTTACAAGTCCAACGCAAAATACGATTTCGGCGCGTTCTTTGACGTATTCAACGTTCAGGAAACATACCAGAACCTCATCAAAGAATCCAAGGACGGCAGCTACACGCCTCTTGAAGGCATAGTGAACATCACTATTGAGAACAACGCTGACGGATATCAGGCAATAGTGATAGACAAGGATGCAGCCGGCAACCGCAAGCTCGTTTACACGCGTGACCTCGCTGCATCCATAGAGTCCGCACACGACAACACGATCATCATCCTTCTTGATGAATATGAAGGCGACCTTGATATAGACAAAAAACTGGTGCTCGACCTTAACGGACACACGATCTACGGTGATCTTAACTGCGGCGCAAGGACGATAATCCTTGACAGCAAGCTTTCGACTGAAAGCGGCGCAGGCGTTGAAGGAAACGTGACCGGCCACGCTGTTATCACGGCGGGTACGTACACAAGCGACGTTTCCTCCATGATAAAAGAAGGATACATTTTTGAAAACGGCGTGGTACGCAACGGCTACTACTACATCGTTGAAGATGAAGACGGCAACCTTGAGATCCATCTCACCCCGTCCGTTGACGTTGTTGAAGAATCGACCCGCACGACGTTTGAAGCGATAGCGATAGAACTCGCGGCGGATCTCGGCGTAAATTACTACACGGCAGCCGCTCTCACAGTCGGCGGAAACAACATTTACTACGCATACGTTGAAGACGTTCTCAAAGTCCTGAAGTCCAGAGACGCTGAATCTCTTAACGAGATCATAGACTGCATCGACTGCGCGGGCGTAACCGATCTTGCAAACGATCTGCTCGACAAGATGCTCGACTTCACGACGGTAGGCACCAACATCCAGAACAATCAGCCTATCGCGACCTATGAGTCCGAGACGAACGACTGGTGGTTCGAACCGATCCACGTAGAAGACGGCGATTATCTGTCCGCCAATATCTTCGCGAACAGCGACATGATCAATCAGCGTGATATATCCGTATACGTTGACGATGACGGCGGCGTAGCCGATCTGTTCCTCAAACTCGGCGAGATAGTGACCGCGGACGCGGACGTAGAGCTTGAATCGCTTGATTACACGCCCGTGACCAAAGACCTGATCGTAACAGGCAACGCAAACTTTGACGTAACGATAGATATGTCCGAGGATCCCAACTTCGCGATAGCGATAGGCGTAATCCTTGCGGACGGTCTTACCGGAGCAAAGAGAGACGCTCTTATAGAAGCTGTCAACACGTATTACGAGACCGGCTCGCTGTCCGATCTCAAAGCAGCGATAGAAGACGTATCTACCAACGAATTCTTAGAGAACTTCGGCAACAGAAAAGCATTTACGGAAATGCTTGCGGACACCGGACTTGACAGCGTCGTAGCGGATGACGTAACCGAACTGTATAATTCCTACAGAAAAGCGATCGTCGGCGTAACGAAGGCTATAGTCAAGGGCGGCATCCTGAACGGCAGCGACACGACCCTCGGCACGTTTGAGACCGATGAATACGGCACGTACCGCGACAGCGGTTCACGCACGTACACCAAGCAGGGCGAAGTTTACGACCGCTACGGCGTACAGATCATCGGAACCCTGACCGAAGGAACCGTAACAGTCAAACTGTTCAAAGCACTTATCATAGTAACAAACGCAAACGGTGAAGTAACGTACCAGGGCGACGATCTCGTAGCCGCGTTCGATATAGCGGACGAAGGAAGCACGATCGAAGTCTTAGGCAACGTAACTCTTGCAGAAGACGTTGACCTTGAATGCAAGGTAGAGCTGATTGGCACGGAGTTCATCGACTTTGACGGAAACAAGATCAATCTTGTCGCCGAAGACGCAGAGCTCACCGCAGATATGCCGATCCCGGACGACGTAGCATCCGGACTTGACGGTTACTTCGTGACCGAGAGCGTGGAAGCTGATAAATACGTTTACAGACTTGAGGGCGTATCGGTCAAAGCCGGTCTGTCGCTCGAGCTTCAGGACGAGATACTCATCAACTACTACGTCTACATGCTGACCGGAGCTGATCCGGCTGACTGCAAGGTCGTATTCACTTACGAAGACGGCACAACGTCCGAGGCGATCCTTACCGAAGACAACACGCATGATAAGGGTCCTGAAAACATGACCGTTATAGCAAAATGTGCGGCGAAGGAAATGATCGACGTTGTAAACGCCAAGATCTACTACAAAGACAAGGTAATTAAGGAAAACGACATATCCGTAAGGATGTACTGCGAACTGGCCATCAGCATGCCCGGAAGCCCGGACGAACTCGTTGAACTTTGCCATTACGTTCTTAACTACGGCGCCGACGCGCAGAACAGATTCGACTACAAGACGGACGATCTGGCTAACAGAGGCGAGTACTACAACGACGGCGAGTATTACATAGACGGCGAGGCGGTGGAAATAGACGATACTTACGCACCGGAAAAGACCAGCACGGGCAATATCCGCATAGGCGCTTCGCTGAATCTGGAATACAGAACAGAGCTCAACTTCTACTTCTCCAACAGCCTGACGTACGATACCATAACGGTAGACGGCGCTGACTATTCGGATAAAGTTGAGAATCTTGAAGGCATTATGGACAGGATCACGGTCAAAGGCATCGCGGCAAAAGAACTTAACAAGTTCTACACGATCTATCTGCACACCACAGACGGTGACGAGTGCACTCTTAAGTATTCACCTTTGAGCTATGTGTACCTGAACCGCAACAACGAACGGGAAGCGGCAGTCTGCAAAGCTCTGTACAACTACTACCTTGCGGCAGACGCATACTTCAAGTACAAAATCGCCAACCCCAACCCGTAATCCAATAAGTTAAATATATATCTTATCTGATTAAAATACTGATGTAAGAAAGGAGAATGATCTTATGAAAAAGGTATTTTCAGAACCCGAGGTTAAAATAGTAAAGATCGAAAACAAAGACGTGATTTGCGATTCGCCCATAGGATGCGGCACCGGAGAAAACGAGACTCAATTCTTTGAAATCTAAGATCCGTCAACAAAAGCGGTAAGAGGCGAAAATAATAATTGACTCAAACCGTAAATAACGATCACGCATAATGTATAAACCTCCGCAGCGGATGAATAAAACGCAGCGGAGGTTTATACTTTTTTGTCCGCAAAATATCTGTCAAAAACAGGAAAAAAAGGAAAATAATCTATATTTTGTATACGTTTGTCAACAGTATAAGAGAAAATTACATAAATAATATAAAAAACTTTATAAATAAGAAAACGATTTTATATAATCACACATAAATACTATATAAATAATAAAATATATAAAAATTAACTTGACAAACGCGTTATTTTAGTTTATAATTATTCAGAAAGGGCGCATTGCGCCTTCCTTTTGCCGTTCAATCAACACGCGATCCGGCACGCTTGTTTTGCCGGGAAGGGAAAACGGCTGACTATCAAACTAAGATTATCAAACAGTGGGGTGAAAATATGAGAGTTAAAACAGCATTATTAAAAAAACCGCTTGCATTGCTGCTTGCGCTCATATTCGCATTGTCACCGGCAAAGATCATTGTTTTTGCGACCGGAGAAGAGGATGCTCCTGTCAGCGTTGACGCCGGCGAGCTTGTTGCGGACAATTACGAAGGACTGACGGATAAAGAAAAGGCGCTGATCACCTCCGGACTGGTCATAGGCGACACATATACGTATCACGTCCCGACAGAGGACGAAAATCTCGTCAGGGTAGACGCAAACAAAAAGACCGTGACCGCATACGTAACGGTCAAGGACGGATACACGTGGACGCCTTCGTCCGCCGCTCTGAAATACGAAGACGGCGAAGAGGATATAGCGCTTGAGATATCGTCATCCGGCGACGTGTATGAAGGAACGTTTGCGTACGCGGGCAATGAATACAGCATTGAAGTAACGTATACGATGCTGATATCGATAGACGAGGCGGTACAGTCCGCGCTTGTCAACGCATCGTATAACCTTAATCAGTCTCTTTACAATATGACGGTCTTGGACGACAGTTACGATTACTTCAAAACGCTTGCTCAGAAACAGGGCGACCTTAATTCTCTGATAGACGGCAGTCTTCCGATGGGTGTAACGCTTACGACGGAATCTACGATAATTGCGATACAGAGTCTTTCAGCCCAGACAAAGAAGAACCCCGGCGGCGTATACGACATCCAGCTGATGCTTGACAGTTACGAGAGAGCAGACAGTGAAACAAAATATCTGGTCGAAAACGGCGCGGCGCTCAAAGCCAAAGCAATAGAAACTTACAATTACGTCAGCGCAATATACGCGGACGAGGGCATCAATACCCTGATAGAATTCTTAGGAACAAACTCCTCTACCGGCAGAAAATTGATATTATTAAAAAACATATTAAAAGATCTGCTTGACGGTATGGAGGAAGCGGTCGACGACGACTGGGCGGTGCTTGAGCCGGAAAACAACCCGGTAAAGAGCGGACTTACCACAGCAGAATACCAAACGCTTGACGCGCTGGCGGAGGACGCTTCGGACGCCGAATACCACGACGTGACGATCATGCCGGAGCTCGGCATTTCCGTAGTCATAAACGCGGTGATCAACCGCCACTTCGTAACGGTAAACGTATCGGCTGAGGCGATCCCGGCGGACCTGACCGATTCGGACGAAACGAGCCCGCTTGATACGTACAGCACGACGATCCAGGTAAAGGACGGAGCGGATTCCGCACAGATACTTGCGGCGATCGCAGACAGCGGCATAGAAGCCGAGGCGCTTGAAGCGTGGGGCGACGTAAGCGAAGACGGTTACGTAAGAGCAGCCGACGCGGTGCCCGAAATACTTGAAGACGATCTAACGTATAACATAGCCTATACGCCGAAAACGTTCTCGATCAGCTACGGCTTTGAAACTGATCTTCCCGCAAGCGTACGTTACGGATACAATATGACGCTTCCGGAAGACGAAGCGGAAGGGCTGGTATACGACTATTATATAAACGGCGTACATTATCTGCAGGGCTCGGTCATAAAAATAACCGGCAGCATCAGCATAGCGCGTACGGAAGGCAAGCCGTGGACTGTGCTGAACAAAGATAAGATAACCGCCGCGGTCTACGCGGACGAGTTGAGCGAAGCAGAAGCCGAGCTTCTCAGATCCGCGGCGCTTATAAGCGACGAAGTGCTTATCAGGATACCTACAAAAGACGACGGTATCGTTTCGATAAGCGTTGAGAGCGCGGGCGTCTATACGCTCACCGCAGAAGATTTTGATTCCGGCATACCGGGTCTGACCTGGGTACCCGTTAAGGGGAGCGCCGTGGCAGGCGACGGAACGACGCTCTTTGAGTTCGATATAGTAAACAACGCCGCGACGCTTACGTCAAACGAGTTCATAGGCGTCAAGATCAGATACGAGCTTGCGTTAGGCGACGATATAATAAGCAGGGACGAAGCCCTCGCCGCGCTGAATCTGCCGGACGCGCTCGCAAACGACGCAAAGGCACAGATTGAGAACATGGAGATCTTAGACGAGCTTTACGAGGACCTCCGCAAACTCAACAAAGCGACGCTTACTCAGATACGCATAGGTATAAACGGCAGCGACATGGCCGAGGAAACGAGAAACGCGGCGATGGCTCTGATCGAAAACTGCGTAAATCCGGACAGCGAAAGGCTTTACCTTTACGAATATCTGACCGGATACCGCGCGGGCGGTCTTGCGTACTACTACCGGAACGGAAACGCCTATGGCATAGGCGAGCAGGTCCGGATACTGTACGAAAATCTTTCAATAATATTCAATGACGAAGATTTCCCGCAGCTTCTTGAAGACACCGGAAAAGAAGAGTATTACGACCGGATCGGACATATAGTTTCAAAGCTCGGCGAGTTCAGCTATACGGCTCCCGATCCTGCGATAGATAACGCAAGCCCGTATCTGTCCGCTCTTGAAACTTCGATAAGAGCGCTTATAGACAATACGCGCACGTTTGACGCGGCGGACAAAGATATGATCCTTGACACGGTGCTGACGGTCGCGGCGCCCGAGAAATCCGTCGTTACGGTCACGGTCGTTCTTCAGAGCGGCACGGGCGGCACGGTAGCCACAGCGTCGGACGCGGTCATCTTCTCGTCAGTCGCACCGCTTGGCGAAAGCGATATAGCAAGACTGAACGACGTGGAAGAAGCGCTCGTACAGAGCCTCGGCATAGACGACCACTACTTCACAAACGACTCGGTAACGGTAAGCGCGGGCGAAACGCTGACGGACGACGTGACGGTCACGCTCACGTACGTACCGATGCAGTATACGTCGGTCATATACGACGAGGACGGCGAGACGGTCGCCAGCATGATATTCAGCTTTGACGATCCGAAGATCACGCTCCCCGGATGCCCGATAGAAAACAGCCGCTACGTATACACTGTAGCCGGCGAGGAAGTGACGGTCAACGCGGAGCCTAAGACGTACGCCTTCACGGTCGAGCAGATAGACGGCGAAGCTTACGTTATAATAACCAGACGGACGGTCGAGATAAACCGCATAAGCGCAAGCGACAAAGACGGCAACAACGTCTACAAGGGAAGCGACGCAGCGGAAGCGTTTGCGAGAGCCGGCAAGGACGGCATGATAGAGGTGTTTGAAGAGACAGTTCTTACAGCCGATATAGAACTGCCGTCATCCGTCATACTGACAGGCGCGGACAAGATCGTATTCGACGGCCACAGCATAATAATAAGCGACAAGACCGTACAGCTTACGTCCTCTGAAATAAACATAACGGAAAACGTCGTATCCGGCGACCCGGATTATCTGCTTATAGCAAACGAAAGCGGAGACAACTACGTTTATTATATCAGACGCAGCGTATATAAGATAATATTCAACGCGGACGGCACGGACATAGCGACCGTAGAGTACGCGTACGGAGCGGAGTCGGTCACGGAACCGGCCGTTCCCGAAAAAGAAGGATACACAGGCGAGTGGGAACCGTACACGTTGAACAGCGAAGAAGAGCTTACGGTAAACGCGGTTTATACGAGAAAATCGGTTGTGACCGTTAACGTTATTATAAAAGACGGCGGCGGAAACGACGTCGGCAGCTTATCGGACAGCGCTTCGTTCTCGTCCGTTGCTCCTCTTACCGCGGCGGATATAGTAGCGATAAACGGCATAGTAAACAGACTTATTGCCGATCTCGGAGCGGACACGGTCCATTACACGACGACCGACAGCCTGACCGTATCGGCAGGCGACACGCTCACGGCGGATATAACGGTAACGTTCACGTACTCCCCGAAACAGTACACGGCGGTCGTGGTTGACGAAAACGGAGAAACGGTATATACCGAACAGTTCAGTTTTGACAGTGCGACCATAACTCTTCCGGCGTGCACGGTCGAAGACAGCCGCTATAGCTATACGGTATGCGGCGCGTCGGTCGTAGTAGACACGGAGCCGGCGACGTACACCTTCACAACAGAACAGATAGACAGCGGAGAATACGCCTCTATCGTAAGAAGGACCGTTGGCATAAGCCGCATAAGCGCGTACGACGCGAGCGGCAAGACAGTATACGAAGGAAACGACCTGGCGATAGCGCTGTTCAAGGCGGGCGAAGGCGGCACGGCGGAAGTGCTTGACAATTTAAAATTAAATAAAAACATAGACGTGATCTTCTCGCAAAACCTCACCGGCGCGGACAGGATAGATTTCAACGGATACGGTCTGATCATAACGGATACGGAAGTAAAACTCAACGTCTGTGGCGCGAGCATAAAAGACAGTGTATTATCCGGCAACACGGATTACGATATACAGGAGATCACAAGCGGCGGCAGCTTCGTCTACTCGCTCAAACGCAGCGTATATAAGATCATATTCGCAGCGGACGGCGAACAGGTCGCAGTCGTAACGTACAGATACGACGCGGTGTCGATCACGGAGCCGGAAGTACCCGAAAAAGAGGGATACACGGGCGTCTGGGAAAGCTACGTTTTGGGAAGCAAAGAAGAGCTTACGGTCAACGCGGTCTATACGGAAAAACCGGCGCAGATAAGCGTTACCTTATCAAACGGCCAAAACGTCTATAAGGGCGGCGATCTGGCTATAGCGTTTGCCAAAGCGGGCGAGGGCGGCACGATAACCGTGCAGAGAGAAACCGTTGTAAAAAGAGATATATATATGACCGGCTCCATAACTTTGATAGGAGCAAACAGGATAGATTTCAACGGTCACAAAATAATTATTACAGATAAAAACGTGCAGCTTGTCTCGGCAAGCGTAAGCATCAAAAATTATATAGAATCCGGCAATCCGGATTACGGCGTGATCGAAACGGTAAACGGCCAGAACTACGTTTATTCGATAAGACGCACGAACTACAAAGTGATATTCAAAGCCGACGGCGAAGAAGTTGCTGCCGTGGAATACAAATACGGAGCAACGTCCATAAAAGAGCCGGCGATACCCGAAAAAGAAGGGTACACCGCGGTATGGGAAAGCTACGAGCTAAACGGCGACGACGTTATCACGGTAAACGCGATATACACGTCGGTCAAACCGGAGTACGCGATAACGGTGACAGGCGCGGACGGCAAGGTGCTTTATACCGGCAGCGACATAAACGCGGTCATAGAAGAGGCGAAAGCCGGCAGCACCGTAACGGTAACGGATACGGTTGAGCTGGAAAAAGACGCGACTCTTAAAACGTTACTGAACGTAGTCGGCGCGGAGCATATCGTATTCGGCAGCTATAACGTGATCTTGGCGGACAAAAACGCCGAACTTAAGACCGATAAACCGGTTAAAGATCATATTAAGAGCGGATCGGTATACAGCCGCGTGTCCGAGACCGGAAAATACGTATACACTCTTGAAGCGTACGATCCTCAGATCCTGTCGGCCGAGCTGAATACAAAGAACTCCAATATTTTAGGCTTTGAATTCGATATAGCCGGCGGCGTGCTGATCCTTGACGTGCTCGATCCTTTGAGCAAAACGGACAGGACCAAAGCAGGAAACGGCATAACGGCGGACGATCTGCTCAAATGCCTGGAGTACAGCACGGAATACGCGGGACAGATAACGGCAAGCCTTACGGTAAACGGCGCCGCTCTTAACGGAACGTCGCTCGTACCGACCGGCGCAAAGCTCGTTATAACCGCGGACAATCCGGACAGCGATTATAAATCGGTCCTCGGATGCACGGTCGTCATCTTGGGCGACGTGAACAAAAACGGACGTATAGACTCAGGCGACGCCAAGCTCATGATAGATCACTACATGGGCAACAGGAAGCTTACCGGCGACGCGCTCATCGCGGCGGACGTTAACAGGAACGGCCGCGTGGATTCGGGCGACGCGGTAAAGAATACGATAAAATACAGCAGCCCGTCCGATTATACGACGTCGCTTAATAAAAATAAAAAGGCACAGTAATCTTATGATAAATCGTTTAGTTAATTACAACGCAGCTTCAAAAGCTATCGAGGTGTGAGATGAAGATATTCAAAAAAACAATAGCGATTTTGATGCTCGCTGCCATGGCGCTTGCCTTATCCTTATCCGCCTTTGCGGCGATAGACGTAAGGCCGGGAAAAACCGCCGCGGTGACTTTCAGCATTCCGGGTATATACGGTATAGACGGATATTTTGAGTTTTCAAACGGCGCGCTGTTCAGCAGCGTGGAATACCGCAACAACAGCAGTATGATGGGCAACGTTTCATCAGACGGAGTTTATCTGTACGGATCGTCAAAGACGGACGTCAAGATCGAGATCAAACTCACGGTCAGCGCAAAAGCAGCCCCCGGCGATAAATGCGACATCACGTTCCATTATGAAACGAGCGATGAAAACGGCGATATGTCCGATTGGAAAACGCTGACGCAGACCGTGGTCGTAAAGCAAGAGGAAGCGACCACAGAGGAACAGACAAAAGAACCCGTTACGGATCCCGTTACCGAGCCGCCGGTGACCGAGCCCGAGATCGTTATCAATTACAAAGAGCTGGAAAACCGGATCAGAGAAGCCGAGTCGCTTGAGGCAAACGATTACACGAAATCAAGCTGGGACAGTATGCTTGCCGTGCTCGAATCGGCGCGCAGCATACGTGAAAGCGAAGATCAGGCGGCGGTCGACGCGTCAGCCAGATCGCTTGCATCTGCGATCGAAGCGCTCGTAACGCTTGATTACAGCAACCTGAACAGAGCGATAGAAGACGCGCACGATATTGAAAATAAATACGTGCAGAGCGATCTGATGTTTACGCTGTTTGACAAGATCGGCACAGCCGATGAAGTTAAAGCGAGCCGTGATCAGCAGAAAGCGGACAGGCTTGCGGATGAGATAAACGCTCTTATCGTAAGGATAAAGGAAGACGAGCCCGAAAAGACAACGGATACGGAACCCGTCACAGAGCCTAAAGAAATAATCAAAGAAGTCATAAAGTACGTGGACGTTCTCCCGGAGGGTGATTACTGCAACGTAAGCGGACATAAACTCTGGCCGGTCTTGTTCTTTGTAAGTCTTGCAATAAGCTTAATGCTCGGGGCGATCATAGCGGTATATCTGATAAAGCGTAAAAAACTGCGCAAGGACGACACGCCGATAGTTGACTACAACATAGAAGACGACGAATAAAAACGTTATTATATCCGTTATTACGGAGCATATATAAGAATCTAATGATAAAGGAGATGCAAGTGTGATCGAGACGGATTGGCATCGTAAAGAATATAACACATGGGATGAGGCGTTCCGGGGCCTGACTCCGGCAAACCGACAGCAGTCGGTCCGCGTAGCCGAATATACGCGGGTACTGTTCACGGAAGCCTGCGCGACCGATTTCGGAAAGGACACGGCCGAAGGGGTCGACCGTATGCGCGGTCAGTTTGCGGACGTAGCGTATAAATGCGGTCTGTACCATCAGCTCGGCAAAGCGCTTGTCTCACCCGAATATCAAATCTGGCAGAAAGATTTCTCCGATGAGGAAAAAGCGGTCTACCGCAAATACACGACGGACGGACGCATCCTCGTGGCTCTGCTTCAGGAACGCGGGGTCCACAGCAAGGAAAAGCGCACCGGCACGATCGTTGAAACGCCGACGAAAAACATACCGTGGCTCATGATACGCGAAAGCTGCGAACAGCACATGGAGCGTTATGACGGCAGCGGTTTCCCGGCGGGAAAGATCGGAAGGAATATAAGTCCCATCGCTCAGATAGTAGGTTTGGCAAGAGAGCTTGACCGTTTGTCCGCGGAGACAAAATCCGAGCACCCATTTGAAGAAGCTTACGGCACTTTGGTTTCACAGGCGGGTACTGCCTGGGATCCGAAACTGGTAGAAATACTCAAAAAAAGCGAAGAGAAATGCCGTGAGATATATACGAAGTTCATTTACTACACGATGACGCTGCCCGAGACCATACCGCTCGTCGTCAAGCATGACGGCAGGCCTATGGGACTCAAGTACCGTCCGATGGTAAGTGACAAGGAAGGAACAGTGTCTGGTTATGAGGCGGTGCCGTGGTTCGGAGGCATCGCAAACAGACCGGGCGAAACGGAGAGTGCTGCTGAAGTTGAAGAAATGCTGAAGCGCACGGGTATCTTAGGCGACGTAGCCTTCTATCTGCTCTATGAAGCGGCGGACGCGGTATTAAGACTGCAGAACTGCAAAATAGAGACAAAGGGCATAGTAGTACAGATGTTCCCGTCGTTTTACAAGCTGAGCAGCCAGCTGCAGAGGTTCCAGCAGCTGTTTGAAGATCAGCCGATAAACAAAGAACAGCTTATTCTGACAATACCGGAAGATCTTCTTAAAAACGCAACGAAGACCTTTGAAGAGCAGCTGACCAGATATCTTCGCAAAGGCGTAACTCTTCTGCTTGACGGGTATCACCCCGGCACTGTTTCAACAGATCACCTGAAGGAGATCGGCTTCAGGTGCGTCAGGTTTTCACCGGAGCTGTATTTGGACCCGGATACGGCAGCCGTTATGAATCGGATGAGGAGCGAAGGCTTCCGTCTGATAGGCGGCGACGTGTCGGATAACGACACGGTGACGTGGCTGTCGGCGTGCGGAGTCGAAATGTTCGGCGGACCTTTGACCGGAAGACTTTGCGACGAGGATGAGATCATCAGGGATGCGCTTGTTCAGCAGCAGACCTGAAGTAAACGGTCCTCTCAAAGGGAGTGGTTCCAATGGCTTCAAAATTTGACAAGGTACCTGAAGACGTGCTGAAGGAGGCTGCGGAAAATTCTTCACCGGAGAGCAAAAATCCGGACTGGAAGAAATTCAAGCCTGATCCGGCACAGTACGGGACCGGCGAAACAAAGCAGAAACGCTTGTTTAAAAAGAGACGCGCCGGCGTGGTGCTGAGCGAGGAAGAAGTCAAAGCCATCAAGCAGGGCAGAAAAAAACTCCGGCGGGAAATGCGGCAAAGAGGTATACACAGCAAGCGCGAATTCGAGCTTGTTGCCGGATCTTTAGGCCTGTATTTCGACAAGCGGAGAGGAGGGCTTTTGCCGTGGCTTATGGCGCACTGGCTCGGCGTGCTTATCGCGGCACTTCTTGCGCTGATCATCATAATTTTCATCTTCTCGGCTGTTACAAGGCTTCGCGGATACTATACGATCAACCTATCCGACGACCTGTTCAGAGAAGGATTCGTGCTTAGCGAAACAGAGGATTTCGCACATCCTTCCGTGGAGTTGTTCGCTCCCGCCGCTGAAAACGTTCCGTGTATATCGATAAAGCATATACCGAATAACGTCCATATGATAGACGGCGAGCATAACGACACGTATTTCGCTTACACCTATTATATAAGGAACGAAGGTGAAAGCACGGTCGACATTGCCTGGGACCTGGTGCTCAATTCCGAAAGTAAGAATCTGTCAGACGCAACGTGGATGCTGCTCTTCGTTGACGGCAAGATGACTCTTATGGCGGAAGCAAACAAACAGACAGGCAAACAGGAAGCGATCCCCGCATTCGGGGACGACACAAAAGGCTACCTTGATTTACCGATAACCGAGCTTGATCCGGACAGCAAGCAGTTTGAGGTGATAAAAACCGCAGGTGGTCGGAATTATTACAGAGTTATACCGGAAACGTTCAAATCAGACACGGTGATCACATCTGGGGATATCTTCGAGGTCAAACCGGGAGACGTACACAAGTTTACGGTCGTATTATGGCTTGAGGGCGACGATATCGATTGTGATAATTCAAAAATAGGCGGTCATCTCGGCGTACAGATGGATTTCCATCTTGCAGGTCTTGAAGAAGACGACAATACGCTGAAGGGCCGGTTGAAAAAATTCTGGAATTCTTTGAGTTTCCGGGATCAGAATACAAACAACAGCGAAACAACAAATTAATTTAAAAAGTAACTCGTAAAGAGCACGGTTATCGCTTTCCGGCTCGAACGGTTTACATAACCTGGCGGGGAAAAACGCAAATCAAATATATCCCGAAAGGAGAAAAAAATGACAAAAACCGCAACAACCAAGCGGAAGTCAACAAAAACTTCCGCTATCAGAAATCGTCTTTTGGCAGCGATCTGTATGTTGCTGATCTCGTCGATCATGTTGGTATCGTCAACTTACGCGTGGTTCACGCTTTCAACCGCGCCGGAAGCCAAAGGTATCGATACATCGGTCGCGGGTAACGGAAGCCTTGAAATAGCGCTTATGCCGGGCACCGGTTTGCCTGGTGATATCGTGACCGGACGTTCAGGCATGAACGGCGGCGGAACAAAGCCTGTTCCGGCTGCAAACATAACTTGGGGCAACCTTATTACTCTGTCGGACGAGTCATACGGTCTGCAAAAGATCGAACTCAAGCCTTTGAGCGCAGCCAGACTTGAACAGGGTGAAGAAGCCGATCTGAATTTCGGCGCACCGGTGTTTGCGTATGACGGAAGAATTGAAAAGCTTGAATTTGAAAACGTCGGTCTGTTGGCATACGACGCCGAAAACGAAGAGTTCAACAAAGAAGAATACGGTGTTCGCGCTATAGTAAATGACGGCACAGTCTACGGTTACATAATTGACCTTGCGTTCCGTGTGAACGCTGCGAAAAATGACGGTACCGCCGCAAACCTGATCCTTCAGAAGGAAGGCATACAGCGTATATACAACGGTACCAGTACAAGTCCGATAACACAGGGTGCCGGAAGCTATCTGCAGTTCTCCAATACCAGCGCGCTCGGCGACGCTATCAGGATCGCGTTCGTTCAGAACTTCGGCAACGGCGCCGACGGCGTAACGTCTGCACTGCTTGCATACGGCAAGGTCGACGACAACGGAGCAATCCAGTTGTTCAACTACGTAAATGGCAGTATGGAAGATGTTAATAATAATATTCTTCTTGCTATGGTTAAGAATACAACGTATCAGATAAGCGTTATAGTATGGCTTGACGGTACCGACGTTACAAACAAGAACTTCTCGGCAACCGAGCTCAACGACGTAACTCTCAACCTTCAGTTTGCAACAGACATAACTCTAAATCCCGCTATCAACGCGGAACTCAGAGATAATCCGCCCGCACCGAACAGGACTAAAGCACAGCTTCAGGCGAGAGTAGATGCCATTAAGGCAACTGCGACTTATACTGACGCAGGTGCTGCCGGCACTCCTTCTGAAGTGCAGACTGCACTTCTTACAAAAGTAACTGCAGCCGAAACTGTTATTTCAAACGATGCGGCAACGCAGGCTCAGATCAATACAGCTTACGATGAGCTTGAAGCGGCATATACCGCGGCAAATCCGTAATTGTTACGTGATTCAATGAAAATCAACACACTCCGGCGAGAGTATAAACACGCTAAATAATTCCGAAAGGAGAAAAATAAATGACAAAAACTGAAAGCAGGCGCCGGAAAGTAGCAATGCCTTTCGACATCCGCAAAAAGTTTGCCGCCGCTATATGCATGCTTCTGATCGCCACGATCATGATGGTCTCTTCATCATACGCATGGTTCACGCTTTCGACAGCACCTGAAGTTAAAGGTATAACGACAAGCGTCGGCGCAAACGGAAACCTTGAAATCGCACTGCTTAACTGGGACAGCTTTACAAGTACTGAACCTGATCTCGGGATCCTGTCCAACGTAGGCGATTCAATGGCAAACACAACAAATCATACTGTTGAGCAAGCAAACGCCACGTGGGGTAACCTTGTTGACTTAAGTCCTACAAGCTACGGTCTCATCAACATAGTTCTCAACCCGGCAGCGCTTAATATAACAGACGTTGAAACTGATGATAAAAACATTGGCTCGACAATACTTAAAGCTCCGACGTACGGTTCCGATGGCCGTATCATAGCTGTTAAGACTAATACTGTAACAGGTGAGGCTGTTGGTAACTCATTCATTTCGTCTGATGAGCACGCCGGTGTACGTGCAATAGGCGTATCATCCGGTGTAACTCTTCGCCAGAGCAGTTACAAAAACGCTGTCAACGCGATTACATCAAGTATAAATAGCGCTAAAAACGCAGCAAGCCAGTCTCTTGTAAGCAATGGTGGAAACCTCGGCGGACTTCTTATGAAAGTTGCAGTGACTAGCAATCCGACAACGGTCACATTTACGAGAGAAGAAGTTGAGTATTTTGCTCCTATGCTCGACTCTCTTGATGCGACAAACGAATACGTTCTTACAGCTATAAAGCAAGCGGCTCTCGCTTACGTACTCAGTGCAGCGAATGATACCGATCTTGAGGACGATCAGGTAGCAGAGCTTGCAACGGCTATAAACGCTGCTGACGCAGATTCGCTTGCAACCGCAGCCGGTATGACTTTACACGACAGCATAACCGCTGCGCTTACACAGTATAATGCTACAAAAACTGAAATAAGCAACGCAAGAACAACATATAGAGGTCTTGAAAATAAAGACAATTACACTTATGCAGAGATCAGCCCATTGCTCAACGCTTTGATCGATAAGACCTATGTAAGCGTTGCTGGAAACACGAATCCCGGAAGAGACGACGTGAGTGATATTATTGACGCCGGAAATAATATTCCGATCATAATGCAAGCAGGCTCCGGTGTTTATTCCGACATTGCTAAATCTGTCGGTTCATATTCTGCCGGTCCGATAACTGTCCCGGTAAATATGAGCGGATTAAATTTGGAAAGAAACGTTACCATGACTGCTACGGCAGAAGAACCGATTCTTATCCCCGCGGCTCAAACTGCAATACAAACAATAGGTGCTTACGGCGGCGGAACAGGTGCGGCAAGTATATCAGATACGTACGGATATGCTATAGACTTCGGTTTCCGTACAAACGCGGCAAACGCCAACCTCCTGCTCCAGCAGGGCGGCATCCAGCGTATATACGATGACAATACTGTACAGAATCAAGCGACCATGGGCGGCGGCAGCTATGTGCAGTTCACCACTTCAAACGTAAATACGTTCTCCATTGACGACATGAGAGCTCTTATGAGGGCAATCCGCATTGTATTTACCACACCGTTGATAAGTGAAAATGATGTTACGTATGAAATAGTAGCAGTGGCTGTACCTGAGATCATTGAAGAAACAAATGAAGGTGTTACCACACTTAGCGGTGGTATTGTAAGCGGTAATACAATCAAAGTTCAGCTTGCTCTGTACAATTATACCGCAGAACCGGTTGAAGGAACTGAAGATGAAGTTACCGTAGTACTCGGTGCCAAGAAAGATACTCTGGAGCTCGTGGAACTTGAACAGAACAAAGCAATGAAACTCACCGCAATCGTTTACCTTGACGGAGATGCAGTTGATAACTCCATGGTAGCAAATGCACAGACTTCTATGACAGGTTCGCTCAACCTCCAGTTTGCGACCGACGCGGAACTCGTTCCGATGGAAAACGCGGCTCTGCGTGAAGGATCTAGCGGCAGCGACACGCCTACTCCTACACCCACCATTCCTACCTTGACTTATACACAACTTACTGCTGTAACTGCCATAATAACGCGGGACAGCACATATACAGCTGCACTCGCTGCTGATCCTAAGTCAGCAGAACAGCAAGCTCTGGTAGATGCCGTAGCTGCTGTGGGGAATCTTGCAAGCACGGCAAGTCAGGACGATATAGACGCTGTTGTTGCAGCACTTATAACTGCTTGCACCAACGCAGGAATGACGCTTCCGGCAGCATTAGCAGGTTAAATAAAACAACATTCAAAGCTTATTGACTTAAGCTTCACTCTCCCGCCCCGAGGACGGGGCGGGAGGGTGAAATAAAAAAAGCGAAAAAAACAAAAAAGCGAAAAAAACAAAAAAGCGAAAAACATTTATTTTACTATAGTGAGCAACACCGGGCGCGCGTGCGCCCGGAGGCGGCCGGCGGTCCGCAGGACCGACCTTTGCACATTCAGCAAAAAGACGTTATGCTGTGTGTGAAAGGGTGGATCCTGCGAATATACGATCTTGATCTCAGAAAGGATCAAAATTTTGAAAGACAGCAAAACAAAGAACCAACGGCGCAGGACTTTTCTGTATCTGTGGATTCTGCTCGCTCTGCTAATATTGTTTGTGACAGCCACGTATACGTGGTTCAGCCTGTCGCGGACGCCGCACGTCAACGACATGGGACTGAACATAAACGCGCAGAACGGCATAGAGCTTGCGCTTAAATACGACGCGCCCGACGACGAATGGGGCCAGCGGATAGACTTTGCGGATCTTGTGACCGAAGACTGTCCCTTAAAGCCGGTGACGTGGTCGGACGCCCGCCAGCGGTTTCTGGCAGTAAGATACGGCTTTGACGGCAGAGGATACGACTTTGCGGAGCTTACCGACGAAAACAGCGCCAACCGCAGCGACGGCGAGGGATACTACGTCATAGGAACGTTTTACGCAAGAAGCGACGCGTACTGCGACGTAAGTCTCGCGGAGGCGGTACTGCTCAACGAAGGCGAAAACGGAGCCGGAACGTACGTTATAGGCTCGCCCGTCTGGGACAGCGAGACCGTGTCGCACAAAAACGGCGGCAACGGCGCGGAAAACGCCATACGCATGGGCTTGCGGATAACTCCGATAGACGAAAAAACGGGGCAGCCGGACGGAGAATACGAGTTTTTCATCTACGAGCCGAACTGCGATCTGCACGTATCCGAGACTGAAGGATATCAGCCGACGCCGAGTATAGACAGAAAAGACACTTTAACGGATGCGGATCACCTTATCCTGCAGAAGCACTCCTCGTGGACGGAAGCGGAGCCGGTACAGCATAACGTAACGATAAAACAGCTCGGGGAATTTTTGCAGAATGTAAAACTGTTTTCGATCAAGCCGGGCGAAAAAGTAAAGATCGATCTTTACGTGTGGCTTGAAGGTCAGGATATAGACTGTAAAAGCATGATAAACAAAGCAGAGATACAGGCAAACATACAGTTCAACGCAGAGCAGGGCAACCAGTCCGGTCTTGACGATATATCGGACGGTCAGTAAAGCCGCCTGCCGGAACACAAAACAGCAAAGAGATTCAAGGAAGGAGATTTTCCATGAAAAATAAAGTAAGCCAAGACGTCAGTACAGAGGATGAGGCTGTTGTCGGGAAAAAGGAAGGCAAGGGCAAAAAGATAGCCAATACCATTATAAACGTGATACTGGTCATCGCGATCGTCATCGCGGCTTTGTGCACCTACATTTCTTTCGTCAGCAAGTCGGGCAGCGGCGTACCGAGTATTTTCGGCATCGAGATACTCTCTATCCAGACCGAATCAATGCACCCAACGATAGAG
>JAEEGJ010006506.1_pt1 | contig 34900 bp, 23 predicted proteins | sample 8958761 | NCBI WGS metagenome assembly JAEEGJ01 (sample SAMN16246546, study PRJNA631951) | gut metagenome | biome: gut microbiome; feature: rumen; material: RS-attached | host: Bos | place: Iran: Karaj | collected 2018-10
CAGGCGTGATGGTGTAGGTTCCGGTAGTCTCGCCCGCCGCGCGACTCAGCGTGTAGGTGACGACATTGCCATCCGCCACTCCCGTCACCGTGGCCGTCAGCACAGGGTCGGTTCCGCCGTAGACCTTGGCAATGTTGTCAGCGGTCACCGTAGCTTGACCGCGTGTCACCGTCAAGGTGCCCAGGTTGGCGTGAATTTCGTAGTTGTTCGAACTAGTCGTACCCCAGTCGATAGTGTAGCTGTTGGCACTATTGCCGACTTCCGTCTGGCTGCCGGTGGTGGTCACAGCGATGGTTTCACCCTCGGCCAGGCCGGAAATATTGCCTGCCCCTGTGGAGGGGTCAAATGCCGCAGTGAGCGCGGTGCCGTTGTAGGACTTGGTGGCTGACGGAGTGGTGATGAAGAGGTCGGCCGGCTCCACGGTCAGCGTGCCCGCCACTGTGGTCACATTGGTGAAGTTTTCCGTCTTGTCCACACCGTCGGCGTTCTTGATCACGTAACTCTCTACCACGTTGGCGCTGGTGCCTGTGTTCGTCTGGCTTCCGCTGGTCGTGGCCTCCACGGAGAAGCCTGTAGGCAGTCCCGTCCACGTCACCGTCCCGCTCGTGAGCGCTGTGCCGTCATAGGGTCTGCTGGCGCTGCCGGCGGTGAGCACGATTTCCGAGGTGTTCGGAGTGACGGTGAGCGTGCCGAAATGGTTAATCACCGTGTAGTTCCCCTGCTTCGCTATGTTCTCGCCCCAGGGACCGGGATTGCCCCAGTCGATTTCGCAGGTGTTGGGGCTGGAGCCCACATCGGTCTGGCTGCCGGTAGTGTTGTTACACCACACATGCTCCCCATGCTCCAGCCCCTGAACATTCCAGTTGTTGCTGGTCAGCGGTGTGCCGTCGTACTCCTTGGTGGCACTACCTGTGAAGAGCGTCAGCGTCGCGGGCAGGATGACGATGCAGCTGTCGACGGGATAGAAGTGGTATAGGCAGGTCTTGTCCTTGCCCGTCTCCGCGTCTTTGATTTCCCAGTGTACAACCCTGTTCCTCACACTGTCCACATCCGTCACTGTCCGGTCCGGCTCCGCCAGCGACACTATCAGCGAGTCGCCTATCCTCAGCGCCAGCTGCCTCCACTGGTCGCTGGTAACATAGTATTCCGCCCGTTCCGGAACCTTCCAGTTGTCGTCATATTCCACGACGTTGATGCTGTTCATCGTCACCGGGATGCCGTCATAGACCTTCTTGAAACTCTTGGCGCGGAGTGTCATCTTGGGGTTGATAGGATCGTTGACTTTAATCTGTTTATCTTGATAGCACCCCAAACTGTCAGTGATAGTAATGTAATACAAGCCGTTGGCGAGGTTGAACAGGGTGTCGTAGCCCTTCGGTACACCGGATTCGTCGGGGGGATTGAGGGCGGGGATCGTGTCGTCGGCTATTAACCTATGGTTCGAATCCCAGCACATAATCGAATACGGCGAACCGTCCCTATTGAATTCGAACTGCCTGATCACAAGCTCAATCCAGCCGTCGTCAGTATCGACGCAGTTGCCCCATTTGGTTGCGAGGTAGTTAAAGGAATACTCATCAACCAATATGGTGTCGTGAGCTTGGCACAAAGGAGCGTTAATGTCGGTGGTGGTGAGATAATAGGTGTCGGAGGAGAGGTAGCGGAGGGAGTCGGGATGACCGGCAATGAAAGATTCATTGTCAATGGTGCCATTCGCCCTTGACCATTCGTAGGTATATTCTGTGCTGGTATGTTCTGTGCCGAATCCGCCGCCGATGACCGACGCCTTCAGGAATCCGATATTGTGCCCGTATTTACTCCAATAGCTATCCATGCAGGCATCTTGCTTGGCGATAGTCGTCTCCAGCGGTGATGAGAAGAACAGGTCGATGGCCTTAGTGCTGTCGCAATCCTCGCCTTCGGGACTATAGGAATAGAAACCGGGTTCGTCCAAGATTTCGGTGTGGTCGTTGGTCGGCTTCCAGGTGTAGGCAGAGCAGGCCAGTATGGTGTCGATCCTGATATTTGCCGCCGCGACGTTCAGCGGCACCACACGTCGTGCACAGACGTTACTTTCTGTCAGCACCACCATCAGCGAATCCTCGCCGCAGCTGTTGAGGGTGAAGCTGCCGTTGGCGGTATCCGGATCGGGTTCGTTTAACGCGGTGCCTGTGCCGTAGCGGTACCATTTGACACCGGCGGTGGTATCGGCCATGAAATCCACCACGATGCGGTTCACCGGTATGCGTCCAGACAGGTAAATGGGCTTCACCGATGCAATCGCCGCAGGGGAATTTTGAATGATGAATTCTGAATTCTGAATAGTCTTAAGACGAGGATATTCATTCTCATTATAGGACCAGTAAGTGTTGCCTAATTCAGTTTCAAGGCCGTTACCAATCATTTCGGTGGTGAAAAAAGCTGTGGAGCCATCTTCAGAAGGCAGAGGACAGAGCTGTTTGTCGTAGTGGCAATTGATAATGGATAATGGATAATTGATAATTGACCCGGCAAACGGACCGATTAGCGTGTCGCCGTCAACAAATCCTGCGTTGTATGAATTGAGAATTGATAATTGAGAATTGATAATTGCGCCGGAGAGACCACTAACACCCGTTTCACCGCTAATTGCACCAGTGTTGTAGCAATTTTCGATGCTAAAATTACCATTTTCAATTGCTCCGACCATACCGCCTACTCGGCTGTCTTCATCGGTGGCCGAGACCATTCCGTAATTGAAACTCTGTTTCACGGCCCCGAGATAATTATCCATTATCAATTCTCCATTATTAGTTCTGCCGACAAGGCCGCCCACGGACTGCTTGCCGCGCACATTGCTGCCGTTGTAACAGTCGAAGATCTGCGAGTAGTAGGCTTCGCCAATGAGGCCGCCCACAGCGGTGTCGCCCTGAACGGCAGGTATGGCGGTGCAGTTGGAAAGCGTGCCGCAGTGGCTGACAGTTCCGTTGCAGAAACCGGCGAGGGCGCCCACACGGTTACGACCCGTGATGGAGATGTCTTTCACGTAGAGATTCTTCACCCTACCTTGCATATAACCGAAAACGCCTTGTTTGTCTGCTGTAGATTCAGCGAATACGAGGTGGACAGAATGATTGTCGCCGTCAAGGTAGCCCCGGAAGGGATGCTCTTCCGTGCCGATGGGGGTCCAGTTTTGAGTGGTGTAGTTGTCATCAGCGGTGAGTTTGAAATAGAAGCCGTCGGCATCTGCGGGAATGGGAGTGGCATTGCTAAGCTGTTGATTAGAAGAATAGAAGGTTCCATTGGAGTAATAGAACGGCTGGCCATCGTTGATATAATTCCTAAGTTGCCGGAAGCCAAGAACGTTTAAGGTAAGGGGTTGTTCCTCGGAGATGCCGAAGGAGAGCTGCACAGCGCGGAGGGGGATGGTATGGTTTTCCCCATAACCAAATATAAATTTTGTGGCTTTGATGCTCATAAAGTTGCGCATACCAGAGGGAGTGAGGGTAGTTCCCGAAAGAGTGGCTGTGTTGTCGCTGCTCTTAACCTTGTTCCATTTGAAAGTGCCCGAAGCTGGGGTGTAGGAAGGCAACGTGTAGAAAGTATTGGGGTTGAAGGACAAGTTATAGATATCGCCAATCTGCAACGCCAATGCAGAGACCTTGCTGGCGTCAGTGTCGGAGATAGTAGATAGGCGCGGATACATATCGCTGCCATCGTAAACCCACGGACGGTCGTTGTCGAAAGTGACACCCGTCATCTCGGAGGTGGAATGCGCCGTAACACCCGTCACATCCTCTTCATTCACGCCCTTGTAGGGGCTCATCTGCTTGTCGTAGTGGAGGTCGTGGAGCAAGGTTGTGTCCGACGTATAACCGCACACAGCCCCGACCATCGAGGAACCCTCGACCCAGCCGGCGGAGTAACCATAGCCGGAAGCCACGGCGGGATCAAGCTGCGAACCAATCATGCCGCCCACCTGCGAGATGCCTTTCACGATGCCCGTGTTGTAGCAGTCGGTGAAATAGCCAGCTTCCGACAGATGTCCCACCATGCCGCCCACAAAGTAGCGACCCGTCACTAAACCGCTGTTGAAGCATGCGCTGACACTGGAAGAATCCGTCAATGAACCGACAATACCGCCAACGTAATCGTCTATCTTCGATTCGCATACGGTACCCGTGTTGAAGCACCCGCTGATGCGGGCACCTTCGGTACAAAGGCCCGCGATGCCGCCGATGTAGTTGCCCTGCGCGATGATGGTGCCGTAATGCTCACAACCGTCAATGACACCGTCATCCATCTTGCCTATTACGCCGCCGATATAGTTGCCAAGGGAAGGGACTCGGCTTTGCTCGTCCACATAGCAGCTCCGGATTTCCGACTGCGTGCCGTTGGAGTAGCCGGCAATGCAACCGACGTAGGACATAATGGATTTATTGTAACTGTTGTTATAGGAGGTGTCGGCCACAAGGATGCCGTTGTGGTTGTATCCTACGATGCCACCGACAGTGTCAATGGTGACGCCGGGGTAAACAGCCAAGTGCGAACGGCAAGAGTCGATGGTGCCGAAGTCGTTATAGCCGCAGATACCGCCGAAACAGCTTCCGTGGGTATAGGTGGCGTTTTCGATTTGGGTCATATCTGTCTGGCAACGGACGATGCGACCGTAGTGGTTGGTGCCGCAGATGAAGCCGAGGTTGCGGCCGGTGATAGCAGAAATCCTGCTGGGGCTATGGTAGTTACTGCCGACAACTTGAGTTATAAAACAGTTGCGGATGGTGCCGCTGTTGAGGTAACCGCAGAGGATGCCGCGGTGGTTGCCTGTGGTCTCACGGTTGGTTATGGCGCCGGCAATGGTGAGGTTCTTCACTGTGCCGCCGTAGATATAACCGAAGAAGCCCTGATTGTCGCTTCCCGGAACGAGGAAATTAGCGACGGTGTGGTTGCCGCCGTCGAAATGGCCAAGGAAGGGACGGGTTTGGGTGCCGATAGAGGTCCATAGGTCGATGACGTTGTACTGTTGCCCACTACTTGTAGTGCCATGGAAAGCGAGGTCAACGTCGGCCGTCAGTTTGAAGTAGAGGTTGCGTCCGCCGTCAGTGATTCTCACATATTGGGAAGCGGTGTAGGAACCGGAAGTGAAGAAGGTTTGTGTGGCACTGTTGTAATAACCCGATCCTTGGTTGATGATGGTGCGGAATCTCGTTAGCTGTAAACTGTCTTTGATAATGATCGGATTCGCCTCGGAGAGGTTCACCCATAGTTGCACCTTACGGTAAACAGGATCGTTGGTGCCGGCGCCTCGGAAGCCCAACGTAATAAAGCCCTGGGCAGGATGTCCACTGTTGGTGGGGATGGTGACATTAATAAGGTCGTTGCTGGGAGTCGTCCCTATCGACACACAATTGCTGCCACCAATACGTTGCCAGTTGCCGCCATCGGCATAATTCAACGTGAATTGGTGGGAGACGGTGCTGTAGGTCTCAGTAGTGTACAACTTGGCCCTCATGGCTGAGGCTTTGGAAAGTATGGCGTTGATACTTTGAATGCCCTTGAGCTGGGGATAATAATCGTCTTGGTAGTACCAGATACTGTCGCTGCTGTCCCCTCCCAACAGGGGTTTCATATATTGGTCGCCCATCATGGTATCGGTGGGCAAGCCTTCGGCCACGCCCGTCTGATCACTGCCGTCAATACCGCCTACTGGGGACATCTGCTTGTCGTAGCAGCAATTTTGAATGGTTATGGGTGATGGGTTATTGGTTATTGAGGCACCGATGATAGAACCGAGGTGTGTGCCCGTGGAACGTACCGTATTGGAAACGTAGCAATTTTGAATTATGGGGGATGGGTTATTGGTTATTGAGCCCTCGACGGCACCGCAGATACCGCCTACGTATTTGCGGTTTTCTCCATTGACGATGCCGGCATTATAACAATTGTGAATTGTGAATTGTGAATTATGAATTGAACCCACGAGGCCTCCAACATAATTATCGGTGTTGGGATTGCCGGGCAGTGCGGTGATGATACCGGTGTTGAAACAATTGTACATTGTACATTGTACATTGTGCATTGTGCCTATAAGGCCGCCGATATAGGGACAATCGGCCTTACCAGTGATGTCGCCTAAGTTGGCGGAATTCTTTACATTGCCGTCCTTGGCGATAATACCGCCGACACATTGGATACCCATGACATCGACGTAGTTGAAGCAGCCGATGATGCTGTCGTTTGCGGTCAATGAGACACCGGCGATGCCGCCGACGGTAACACCGTACAAGTTGTCGCTTGTATTATTATATTTTTTGACGGAGCAGTTCTCGATGCGACCGCCGTTGAGAATGGCGCAGACGGCACCGGCAGTGTCGGCTCCAGTGATTGTGTTAACAGTGATGTTGAGGTCGTACACCTTGCCCGTAAGGGTGCCGAAAAGGCCGACCACAGACCGGGTTGAACTAAGTCGGGCGAGGGTATGGTTATTGCCGAGGAATGTGCCCGCGAACCGTTTCGTGCCGATAGAGATCCAGTTGGATGTGATATCGGACAGGTTGATGTCGTTGGTGAGGCTGAAGACGATGTCCTGCACATAATGCGGAAGGAGATAATCTTTATAGATCACCATGTAGTTCCCGTTCACGATGTTACGCAGATTATTCAGATCATGAAAGTTGTCAACGGTCATCGTGTCGGGCAGCGGAAGACTGTCTAACGCTAATCGTGGTGTGCAGGCGGCGATGGCGTCCATGCGGACGGACGAGCTGTCGGTCCAGCCCAGCCGGGGGTAGCGTCCCTCCTCGTAAAGCCAGTCGTCGTCGCCCATATACTCTCGCACAAGGGCTTCGAGACCGATGAAGTAGCGCGTGGCTACTTTTGTCGCCCCTTCACAGACGGGATTGACATGGTAGTCGTTGTAAAACGTTGTATACGCTGATTCTACCTCCACTTGATTGCCAGTAAGCACACCGGCATTGTAACAATTGGTATAGATGCGGCGCGTCGTGGATCTGGAATGACCAACCAGGGGATGCACGACGCCACTGACGACCGAGATGTCGCCCGTGTTGAAGCATCGTTCGAGGATGCAGGTGTCGGCGTTCACATAACCTACCAAACCGGCAGCGTACCCGTTGATGTTATTGACAATGTTGCAACTGTTGAAACAGCCCGTGATGCGGATGCTGTTGAGCGGTCCTATTTCCACCGAGCCTATCAAGGCGGCACATTGGCTGCCGACGAATTGTAGGGGCGAATGATTATTCGCCCTTACAGAATAGGTTACGGCGCAATTCTCGAAAGAACCGCCCAAAACGTTCGTGGCCAACGCTGCCGACGAACCTCTGCAGCCGGTGATGTGCGGGTCTTCGATGACCAAATTGTTTATCTCGCCCTTGCTATAAACAAAGAGTGCGCGATCGGTGCCGTTGGTCATCGTCAGGTTCATCAGCTTATGCCCCCGACCATCGTAAAAACCAGTGAAGCAGGTGTCGGCGTTCTTTCCGATAGGGGTCCAATCGCCAACGCTGGCAAGGTCGATGTCAGCGGTCTGTATCCAGTGGATGTGCGGAAGAGAGTCGTGAGGAATCAGGAAGCGGTGGTACACGAAGTCCTCGTTTGCGTTGATGCCGTCGCGGAAGGCGAGGAAGTCTTCCAGATTGCTGATGAGGAAGGGGTTCTCGGCGGAACCAACGTACGGGGGAATATTGACCACCGCATCGTAGTAGCGGGTGCGTCCAGCCACCTCTACGGTGAGGCGCACCACACCCTGCTTTTGCAGATAGACATTCCAGCTGTTGTCGGGCGCATAGAACTCTCTGCGGACAGCATCGGGCCAGAGACTGTCAAGGGTCCACGTAATATCCAGACTGTCACACCCTTTCCACAGCACGAACGACTCGGTGAGGTCGGAGAGTTTCATGTACTGGCGCTCTTGGTCATTCATGTTGTTGATGGAACTTTGGCCGTTGCCATTCGGTTTCATGAAGACATCGAGAAACGGAACGAGGGTGGCGGTCACAATGGAATCTTGGGGGTAATCCAATTCGAGGCGGTAGGTGATTTCTATCGGATCGTTGAATGGATCCGGGTAGGGGTAAACATTGCACAGATAGGTGTTTTTCCACAAGCTGGGCTTCTGATTTTTGATGTCGAAATACATCTGGCTGTAATAGGTCATGTCGTAGGTGCTGAGGGCTGCGGCACCTCTATTGTCCCGCCAATCTGCCGGAACCCATGACGACCCAGGAATTGACGGAAGGTCGCTCAACTGCCAGTCGAAGTAGCAGGTATCGACCCGAATGCTATCAACATCCGGATCATAGCTATTGGTACTGTAGGGGGAGAGCGCATAGCCGTAGATGCCGCCTATATGGTTGCCGACAATTTCTTCGTCCGTGCCGATGCCTCCGTTGGTGGGATTCTCGCCCGAGAGGGCTGTGCCGACCATATCGGTGGTGCGGACAATCATCGAGGAGTAGCTATGACGCACGGTGCCCTTCTCCACCTTGCCGACAAGGCCCGCGATATAGTCACCGATGCAATCGACGTGCCCGGAAGCGAAGCAAACGCTGACTTCGGGCAACATGGGAGAAGACTGCGTCCCCGCAGTCGTATCATTATAAGTCGTCATCAGTCCGATGAAGCCGCCCACGTTGTTGCCGCTCGCGCGGATACTGCCCTCGAAGAAACAGTCGTTGATATGGCCTCCGGAGAGTTCTCCAATGAAACCGCCGATATTGCTGGATTGTGACGATTGTGAGGGCGAATTATCATTCGCACCTACCCTGATGTAGGAATTGACAATGCCGAGTTTTTCAACGTGTGCATCCCCCTCCACTTTCGAAAAGAAGCCTACACCCACAGTGCCGTCCGGACGGTCGATGTACATACCGCTGATCGTATGCCTATCACCGAGTAAGTGGCCTTTGAACACGCCCGTCTCGGGCCATACCGTCCAATTGGGGTCAATCTCGCCGTCGCAGGCAGCCAAATTCCCCTGGTTGAGGGTGATGTCATTCGGTATCAAGAAATACTTGCCTTCGCCGTGGGCGGGAATGGTGTCGTATTCACCACTGGAGGGAGGCGTTGTACTACAGATGTACTCTTTGCTGTAGCCATATTTATAAAAATAGAACTCGTTGCCAGTATTGAGGCAGTTGGCAAAGGCCACTAACTCATTAGCCTTACGGATCCGGTACGGATTATTGGGCGTGCCATGACCACCCTGTGCAAAAACATTATTGCCGTAGAACCAGCAGGTCATCCATACGGCAAAGCAGGTCAAAATGGGTAAAACTCTATTTTTCATATTGCTATCGTTTTATTATTATCATCGCTATTTCATCGTCCATTCATCGCCATTCATCGTTTTTCATCGTAGTCGAACCAAAAGTTCTCGTTGGGGTTGTGACGGCGATAACGCCAGGCACGGACAATCATCCAGGCGAGGAGCCCGAGAACCATTGCGCCGGCAATTAGAAGGATAATCAGTTTGGTGTTCATATCGGTTTACGATTTATACATTCATCGTTCATTCATCGTGAAGAACAGGTTGCAAAAATACAATAATATTATGTAAACAAATTTTCCTCTGATGGAAAATTCCACGAGAGGAAAACGTTTTTTCTGTTAGAGGAAAGGAATTCGAGGAGGGGAAAAAGGGGAGGGAATGCCAGTGTAGAGACGCAATGCATTCGAATCTACACCCCTCTATACGTCGATGGCGTCTCTTTGCCCTGCGCCTTGAAGGCCTTGGTCATGGAGGCTTGGGAGGAAAAGCCACAGCGTTCGGCGATGTCGGCGAGGCGTTCGTCGGGATGCTGGTGGATGAGGCTGATGGCGTGGCGCACGCGGTGCTGGCTGACCATGTCGTAGAACGACTGGTAGCCGCTGCGGCGGATGACCTCGGCGAGGTACTTGCTGTTGGTACCCAAGCGCAAGATGAGCACGTCGCTGGTGATGTGCGGCTCGGTAAAAATTTTCTCTTCCGTGAGAAGGACTTCAAGGCGGCGGGCGAGGTCATCGAAGCGGGCGTCGGCTAGGCGACGGGGGGTGTTGAACGCATCGCCTGACTCTGTCGGGTCGGATGGGCCTGACACGTCGGAGAAATCATTCGGTTCGGATTCTGCGGGGACACTCCGCCACGGATTCAACGTCAAGATGCAGAACCACACATTGGCTCCGATGAAAAGGATGTCGCGGCCGAACTTCACACACATATTGTCGGCGTAGAAGTTGATGGCTAACAACACAAGCGTCAAGGTGGGCACCCAGCGGATAAGGTTGGCAAACTGTACGGGGAAGTCATCGCTGTCAGCATAGCGGTCCTCGTTGGCGCGACGTACGGCATCCCTAATCCGCAACGCCATCCGTACAGAGAGGTAGAAATAGCCGCAGAAGAGCAGGCTCACCGCCCCCACGCACCATACGCGCCACCCCTCGGGCATGTTAACAAGGTGTACCGCCTGTAGGAACATCGGCAACAGCACGACCACCGCGGGGATGAACAGCCAGTAGCCTTTGAGATGGTGCTTGACTTTCGGAAAGAAATAGCCCTCGCACATGATGAGCATCTGGATAGAGAACACTAACAGAGAAAAGGCATTGACATAGAGCAACGCATCGCTGTTGCCAATTTGCAACAGATAGGGCAACTCGAAAATTTGAAGCAGGTAGATAACCCCTACGGCTCGTTGCGCAGGGAAAAGTTCGTGGAAATGCTCGCGGTAGGCTTTCGGCTTATAGAACCACTTCAGCAACCACCCGTAAAGGTGGGTGACAATGAACGCCAGATTGGCGGAATATAATATCATGTAGGCTGTGTCGGTCATGGTGTGGTTTGCGGTCCGTTGTAGGGGCGAATAATTATTCGCCCCTACAGGTTACGGTAATCGTTTCTTAATCTCCTCCAATTCCTTGAACAGATCCGGCAACCGGCGCATCATCGCCATTTCGCGCCATTTTGCTGTGGCGTCGCCGGCGGGCATCCCGAAGAGGGTCTTGCCCTCCTCCTTCACGTCCTTGTCGATGGCGGACAAAGCCAGCAGCACGGTGCCTTTGGCGACGTAGAGGTCTTTGTTCACAGCGGCTTTGGCCCAGATTTTGCAGTCGTCGTCAATGTAGGTGCAGCCCGCCACGCCACACTGCGCGCCCAAGAGCGTGCGCTTGCCGATGTGCGTGTCGTGACCCACTTGCACAAGGTTGTCGAAGATGCAGCCGTCGTCAATGTAGGTGGTGCCGGAAACACCGCGGTCGATGCAGCAGTTGCAGCCAATCTCCACGTTGTTGCCGATGTAGGTGTCGCCACAGGAGGTCAGCTTCACCCAGCCGTCAGGACGTTTCTGGAAATAGCAGGCATCCGCGCCGATAGTGCTGTTGGAGTGGATGACCACATTGTCGCCAATGACGGTGTCGGCGTAAATGCTGACGTTGGAATGGATGATGCAGTTCTTGCCGATGCGCACGTTCTCGCCGATGAAAACCAACGGTTGGATGATCGTGCCTTCACCGATAACGGCGCTTGGATGGATGGGAGTGTTTTGCGGTGTGAAATGTACAAAATGCTCCACGACGGAAAGATAGTCTCGGAGTGGATCCTCAGAAACAAGCAAAACCTTGCCGGCGGGGCATTCCACTTCCGCACTGTTGATGAGGATTGCGGAAGCCTCGCTTTGCAGGATTCGAAGGTAATACTTCTCGTTGTCCACAAAAGTGAGGTCTCCTTTGTGGATAGAGTGCAACTCATTGATTCCCGTCACCTTAAGAGTGGAATCACCCTTGACGGCAACGGGATGACCAGTCAGTTGAATTAATTCGTCGATGTTAAGCGACTGACGCAGAATCATGCGGGTAACGCTTATTCTTTGACGCGTTCAGAATACTTGTTGGTGCGGGTATCGACTTTGATTTTCTCACCCACATTGATGAAGAGGGGAACATAGACATCAGCGCCTGTTTCCACCACAGCGCGTTTGAGGGAGTTGGTGGCGGTGTCGCCCTTCACGCCGGGATCAGCCTCAATGACTTCCAGGTCAACAAACGGGGGAAGTTCGCAGGTGAGCGGAGTGTCGGAATCCGTGTCGTAGTTGATTTCCACCTCTTGGCCTTCCTTGAGCAGGTCGGGGTTGTTGATAAGATCCTTCTCGATGGGAAGTTGCTCGTAGGTTTCGGTGTGCATGAAAATGTAGGTGGTATCGCCTTCCTTATAGAGGAATTGGTATGGGCGGCGCTCCACACGGGCAAGGTCAACCTTGACGCCGGCGTCAAATCTGAACTCCTGAACTCTACCGTTTTTGAGGTTTTTGAGTTTCGTGCGGACAAAAGTGTTGCCTTTGCCGGGTTTTACATGCAGGAATTCCACGATTGACCAAATCTCGTTGTTGTGAACAATACAGAGGCCGTTCTTAAAATCAGCAGTTGTTGCCATACAATTGGTTTTTAGTTAGAAAAAAATCGGCTGCAAAGATACAATTTTTTTGGTTCAAAGTTTAAGGTTCAAAGTTCAAAGTTCAAAGTTCATGGCGCAAGGCAGAGGTGAGATATTTTGTGTCCCTACCAATCCTCTTCTTCGGTAATCATCTCCAATTTCGTAGCCGTTTTGTAGTATTGCAAGAATATTTCTGCGCCGTGGTGTAAGGGTGGGGGAGTGCCTGGATTTTGCAACAACTCGTCGCAGGACGTGAAAATCTTTTCGTTGGCGAACACCACGCACTTCACGCGGGCGCGGGTGAGAGCCACGTTCAGGCGGTTCGGACTGTAGAAAAACTCCAGATGGTCTTCCACCTCCGCAGGATTGGAGTTGGACATACTATATATGATATAGTCCTTCTCCTGTCCCTGCATCCGTTCCACCGTATCGACGAAGATGGTTTGCGCTATTTCCGCGCCGGCCTTTTCCAACAACGCCCGTCTGATTTCGCGGATCTGTGCCCTGTAAGGACTCATGATGCCGATCTCGTTGACTGGCACACCGTTGCACAGCAGGTCGGTCACAATGTCGGCGGTGAGGTTGGCCTCGTAGGGGGAACGGCCGAGCGAGTCGAATTCGTGATGAATGACCAACAACTCGTTGGAGGGGTGTCTGACGATTTGCGGCGCGACCGGACAGTTAAAATCGGTATAAGGCTGCTGCAACGCATGTTTCGCGGCAATGCGTCCGCTGTAGAACAGCTGGTTCGGGATGCTGATCAGGTTTTCGTTGAGGCGGTACGATTGGTCTAAAAGGGTGATGTCTTGCGGGTAGAGGTCGGCGAGCCGTTTGAAGATGCTGCCGTCGAAGAAGCGGTTGCCGGTGTCCTGCGGCACGATGGGGTCGAGCTGCTGGTGGTCGCCGACGAAGATGAGCCGCGAGCCGCGCATGATGGCGGGCAGTGCGAGCGGTATGCTCATTTGTGCGGCCTCGTCCATGATGACGTAGTCGAAGAGCCAGCCGTCCAGCTTTTTGGACGCGGGCGCGCAGAGGGCGAAAGGGGTGCCGCCCACCACAAAACCTGCCTGCGAAAGCTCAGAATCGTGCTGGTATTCGTATCGTTTTAGCGACTTTTTTCGTGTGATGTGCGGATTGTTCATGATTTCGTCCGCCTGATGCCGTTCCCCAACCTTCCCCACGAACTGTTTGTCCTGCAGTTCGTTGGCGATGGCGTTGAGGCAGTTGTTGATGGCCGTGTGGGTGGGTGCGGTCACGAAAACCTTCTTGCCCATCTTCATCAGGTAATAGACGATTTTCGCGATGGTGAAGGTCTTGCCCGTGCCCGGCGGCCCTTGGATCAGATGGAAATAGCTGCAGACGAAGGATTTGCGGATGGCTTCGTTCTGCGAAGGGTTGCCACAGTCCGGCGACGGCGATTCGCGGTACTGGTTGTGGAACTGTCCGGTGAGGAAGCGTTCGAGGTGTTCGCAGTAGTCGGGGTTGCCGTACAAGTTCTCCCACGTGGCGCGGAGCAGCCGCTGCGTGATATTGGAGTTTACGGCATTCACTTCCCAGCCATCGTGCGGATAGCTTCTGATATCCAGCATATTGTGCTGGTATTCGTAGCTGCTGGAGCGCAGCACGAAGTCGTTCACGTCGTCTCGCTCAATTTCCATGAGGAAGGCGTGTGGACCGTGACTCAGTCGCACCTGCGTGCCCTCGCGGAATTTGGAGATGTTGTAGTCGCAGTGGATATGCACGCGGTTGATGTATTGTAGGGTGCCGGACGGAGCAGGCATCCAGCGCGTAGGTGCCCCGTCAAAGAATTCGAACTCCGCGTGCAGGTTGGTCATCGTGTAACCCCGGCTTACACGCTCGCATAGCGGCCGTTCCATCAGTTCGTTGTATTCCTGGTCCTGCCGTTGCTGCTGGATGTCGATGGCGTCGGAAAGTTGTTGGAGAAAGGTCATTTTGTAATGGTTATGGGTTATGGGTTATTGGTTATTGAAGTGGACTTGCACCCTAAGTCGTCCCATTCTTTTTCTGGCTGTTTTTGCAGAAGCACTTCTTTTGTTATTGTTCTCTGATATGATTTGTCTTTTTCTCTAAGTATGATATTTCGCCAAATGTTACAGATTTCTTTCCCAACCGGCAATCATCTTCGTCAATACCACCCAGTGGCCGGCACTCGTGTTACCTTCGCGAATTAGGACGCCTTTGTTCTGCATGGCTGAAAGGTCGCGTTGTACAGTTCGATGAACTACCGACAGAACCACCGACATTTGTTGTGCCGAAATGAAGGGATTCTCTATCATTAATTTGCACATTTCCTTTTGTCTATCAGTTAGTTGAACTAATGATAAACTTACGACATCACTTACGACATCACTTACGACATTTCCCTTTTGAATGGCAATGAATTTCTCTCTCTGAATGGTCGCCAGAACACCACCTCTGGTTTCTTCAAAAATAGGGATCGCCAGCTTTTCCTTTTGAAAAGATTCACGGATTATCTGATAGCCCCTACCCCAGGATTCAATAAACCCTGCCAGATAGAACACATTGGCTATCAGCTTGTTTCTTGGATGGGACTCGTGATCTGTCATTAGAGTTTCCACAGTATATTGTGGCGGCAATGCGCCGCCGTTCCACAAGGTAATGCGATCGCCGTAAACTTTCATCTGAATAAAAGTGCCTGTATAGTCTTTGTGTACGATGCTGTTACAGAGCATTTCACGCAAAGCATCTTCTGGAATTTCTAGCGGTTCCTTGCGATACAACCCCTCAAAATGAATAGGTAAAACCAGATATTTGGTTTTCAGTGTTTCCATAACCCTATTTGGCATCATTACCAGAGGACATACGATATTGTCTTGAATAATCAGATCGGCTTCACTATTCCCGAAACGGCCAATACGAAACGTGGCTGACATATTCCAACGCTCTATATCTTTTCCAAAGAGGAGGAGCGCCGCAATGGTCAATTGTCCATTTTCTGCATTGATGAGATGCAACTTTCGCAGCACCTGCTCGATATTCTCGTTCAATATGGTCTCGCTGATACGTTTAGCGCTGATAGCACGTTGCACGAAGTAGTTCACTGCTTCTGGGTCAATATCATCGATAGTCGCTTCTGTTATTGTCTTGGAATCCCATGTGATGTTCATCTTCTTCAACACGAACTGCTGGAGCGCCGGACCGCGCAGTTCCTGCATGGTGCTGCCTGAACGGTAATAATACTTGCCTTTGTAGTTGATGGGAATGTTGCTGGGCTCCACGTACACCTCAATGTACTCAAGCCCGTCCATTTCATGCAGATTCACGTCCGCCACAATTCCCATGGTGGTAATAATTTTGTTGGGGATGTCTTCCATCAGCCGGTCAACATTCTCCAACCCAACAACTTCGTGATTGTCGTTCACACCGAAGTACATCACCGCGCCTTGAGCATTCGCGAACCCGCAGATCCATTCCAAATATTTGTCGTGCCAACTGCTCTTGTATTCAATATTTTGGCATTCTCTTGGTTTTATCTTTTTCATACAGCCATATTTGTTATTGAAGCGGCCTTGCGCCCTAAGTCGTCCCATTCTTTTTCTGGTTGTTTTTGCAGAAGCGCTTCTTTTGTCATTGTTCTCTGATATGATTTGTCTTTTTCTCTAAGTATGATATTTCGCCCAATGTTACAGGTTGCAAAAGTACTTTTTTTCGCGGACTTTTATCCAGTGTGGCGTACTTTAATTTTTGTCGCAACTTGTTTGTGATTTTCCACCGACAAAGATACAACAAAACCATCCGTTCGTCAAGTTTTTTTGATTTTGCGGTTGTCGCTGATAGAAAATGAATTGCAATATGCAGTTTAACAATTAAAATCCGGATAGTTAATTTATGGGATAAGATTTCGCAGAAATCGAAGCTCATTTTGCAACGGATGAACCTTTCAACGGCCGTAAGCCGTGTGACAATGGCGGAAACCCAATCATACGTCATACGTCTGAGATTTTTTTCGAGCATATTCCAAAAAAAAGTATATTTGCAGCGTCAAACGTCGGAGCCCGTTACGGGCGAGGGCGGGCGACAGACATATTGGAAAGACGTTGAGTTAAACGTTATTCTTGCGGTGTACCGAATCTCGCAAATTCATATACCATCCGCATGATAACGCGATGACGAACGTTCATGGGTATGATTTACATAGTATTCCTATAGTATTTCATTACAGCGTGGGCTTCGACATTGCTTATCCTCGGATGGTAGGCAATGCGAGAGCCTCGGTACACGGGATAGGCAAGACAGTTTAGACCCGCGCTCTTTTCATATACTGTGATGAAAAAGAAGGAAGTGCTATGGCGATCGTAGATATAGAAGTGTTTTATAAGAACCACCATAACTTGGTGGAATGAAAATAAAAGCGTTGAAGTGTAGGTTAACGGGTTCTACCTACGCTAAAACGCTTGTTTTCATTTATAGAACCCGTCAATTTAACACATTAATTATGGATGCTGTAAGTTATATTCAATTGGGACTTTTGATTGTCGCTGTTATCGCCATTGTGATTTCATTTTACCAACTTCGTAGCCACAATGCGAAAGAGAACAATAAATTGTTGTCGGAACTAAATGAACGATATGTGGGGAACAGCAATGTTCAAGATGTGGTGAAGTATTTACGAAAAATTGATCCCGAAAACACAGAGCCGACAGCTTACCAAGTAGAACTTTTCTTACGATTTTTTGAAGAATTAGGAGTCTATCTCAAAACCAAAAGCATCAAGAAAAAGGATGTAAAGGAATTCTTTGATTTCTATTTCGAACAATTTGAAACAGCACCAAGGGGAATACTCCTTTCCGAAAAAATCAATCAAGACGATAAAACATGGGAGTATCTTAATCAGTATCGGAAAATAATGGGTTATAAAGTGCAATCTAACAACTAATTATGTCACTAATCAAATGTCCTGAATGCGGAAACGAAATCAGTTCGTTGGCAAGGAGTTGCCCGAACTGCGGTTGTCCGATTGATGCCGATGAAACAAACGGCAGCCAATCGGAAAAATGTTGTCCTGAATGTGGGCAAAGCGTTAATGCGTTGGATAAGTCGTGCCCAAACTGTGGTTATCCAATTAACGAAAACGAATCATCAGATGTCTTGGAAAAGGAGGTGGGAAAACCCTCTAAAACTAAAATCAAAAGAAAAGATTGGATATATTGTGGTGTTATGGTATTTGTGGCATTATTAGTTGTAGGTGTCTGTTTGCCCTTGCAGGATGGCCGGAACAAACGGATAACCCAACACAAAATAGCCGCATTAAACCAAAAACAAGAGGAAGATAAGGCTCGTTTTGAAGCAGAGGAAAAAATCCGTAAAGAGGCGGAGGAAAAAGCCCGCAAGGAAGAAGAGGAACGCAATAGACCCAAAGAAAAAGAAATATTTGTCCGTATTATTAAATATCATGATGATAGTATTAATGGATCTTTAGAAGTATTAAATATTGAAGGCTGTGGTGGAAGTATAGTACAAAATGGGGTTGAAGTGTATTTTACAACAGATTGGATATTTGTCCCTAAAGGAAAAATGTGGATAAGTAAAAGTATAAATACTGAACATCTTTGGTCGGTTTACGGTGACGACCGTGAAATTCGATTCGCAAAAAACAGCTACTTTCATGGAAGAGGCGGACATGGTGCTAGTTATCAATGTGATGGACATTCTCCTCAAAAGTATAAAGGTGAAACGATAACAGTTAGAGGAGGACATTGTATTAAATTCATTTTTGAGCCATTTTCATTTGATCAAGTTGGAGAATTTAGAGCTGTCTTTACAGAAGTGAACGATTATTAATATTCTAAAAAATTATCCTAATGAAAAGATTTATTTTGTTTTTGTCGGCTTTACTGTGCTTTGGTGGTGCTTATGCGCAATCTTCCTATGGCAATGAAAGGAAACAAGCCGATAGCACTCAAGAAGAGGGTGAGTACGATGATTTTGTTATCACTGAAGAATTTGCTATTAACATCAACTCATTGAACCTTGACGAGTATGGAGCTTTCCACGAAGGTATGGCATGGGTGAAGAAGGACGGGGAATGGGGTGTTATTGACAAAAGTGGAAATGTTGTAGTTCCGATTAAATTACAACTTGTCGAAGATGGAGTAGGACCCCCTGATTTCAAAGATTTCCAAGATGGCTTTGCATGGTTTAGTAGAAAAGACGGGAAATATGGATTTGTTGGCAATAATGGAACGATTGTGGTTCCGATGTATGACGATTTCTTTGTTTCTCAAGAGGGCTTTGCAGGCGTTAAAAAAGACGGGAAATGGGGCTTTGTTGACAAGAGTGGCAAGATTGTGGTTCCAATTCAGTATGACGATGCCTTTTGTAATGATGTTGGCATTACATGGGTGAAGAAGGACGGGAAATGGGGTGTTATAAACAAAGGCGGGAAGATAGTGGTTCCGATTCAGTATGACCAACATAGGCTCATTATTAACACTCTCAATGAGGGCTTTGAATGTGTTGAAAAAGACGGGAAATGGGGTGTTATAAACACGGACGGGGAGATTGTCATTCCGATTCAGTTTGACTTTGTCGATAATTTCCAAGAGGGTTTATGGAGTGTGTGGAAGGGTGGGAAATATGGCGTTGTTGACAGGAGCGGTAAAGTTATGGTTCCGATTCAGTATGACTATGTTCAAGATTTCCACGAGGGCTTTGCAGGTGTTAAAAAGGACGGGAAATGGGGTTTTGTTGACAAGAGTGGGAAGGTTGTCGTTCCGATTCAGTATGACGATGTTCATGATTTCCATGAGGGCTTTGCACGTATTAAAAAGGAGGGGAAATTGGGCTTTGTTGATAATAGCGGGAAGGTTGTGGCTCCGATTCAGTTTGACCATGCCACTGATTTCCATGAGGGCTTTGCAAGAGTAAAGAAAGACGGAAAATGTTACGTCGTTGACAAGAGTGGTAAGGCTGTGGCTTCTATTCAGTATGACGAATGCTTTGATTTCTATGCTGCTCTTGCACGTGTTAAAAAGGACGGGAAATGGGGCTTTGTTGACAATAAGGGGATTGTGGTTCCGATTCTGTATGACAATTGTGAAGGTTTCCATGATGGCTTTGCAGGTGTTAAAAAGGACGGGAAATGGGGTTTTGTTGACAAGAGTGGGAAGGTTGTCGTTCCGATTCAGTATGACTATGTCTGTAATTTCTATGAAGGCTTGGCAGAGGTAAAGAAGGACGGGAAAAGAGGTTTGGTTGACAAAAGTGGTAGGATTGTGGTTCCTATTCAGTATGATTATATCTACGGTTTCCACGAGGGCTTGGCAAAGGCAGAAAAAAACGGCAAATGGGGGCTTATAAACAAGGAAGGGAAAATTGTGGTTCCGATTCAGTATGATGATGTAGGTGATTTTCACGAGGGTTTGGCAACAGTAAGGAAGGAAGGAAAATGTGGTGTTATTGACAAGAATGGGAAAATAGTGGTTCCGATTCAGTATGGTGATGTAGGTGATTTTCACGAGGGTTTGGCGGTTGTTAGAGCATATGCTTTTTATTTAGAAGGATATGTTGATAGATACGGAAACACCACATTGAGAATGCCTCTTTACAATGATACGCTACAGTACGCCGTCAACGACTACAATGCCTTGCTAAAGCAATATCCTTACAACTATAATGAAAACCGTATTGCATACTCGTTGTCTTTAGAGTTGCCGAATGATGAAAAATTCCTGCATGACACATTGCATTCGTTGTTGGAGATTATCAATAGGAAAAAGGCACAATTAATAGAGCGATACCAAAAAGATTCGCTCCAATTCAAGCAATTAAATGATTCTTTGCGAAAAAAAGTCAAAGAGTCCAATGAGCAACTGCTCAGCAACCCCTATAATCTGCAAAAACGCACGATAGACGATGGCTTGTCTGACAGTTTATTTGGAAGGACGGAAGAACTGACCGAGGAGTTACATCACAAAATGTCAGCCATTCCCAAATGGCAAAAACAAATCGAGCAGGAAGTGTATGAAGATGCTAAAAAGAATAACCCGCAACGTTTTTGTGAAATATACTTTGCCCAAAATCCGGTTCAAAAGCAATTTGCAGATAGTATATATGTGGAATGCCGTTGCAAATTTCCAGGCCGCAATGCCTTTGACATAGCCTTCATTGACAACACACTTTCGGATTGCGATTGTCGCGACAAACAATACCAAGAAGTTTCGTACCTGTACCACTCTCGTGAAGAATTTGACATGTCGTACAACAAAGAGGAAAATGCTTTTTTTCAGGAAGTGGAAGGTCGCAAAAAAGAGAAACGGATATTAACGCAATTGGAAGAAACCTTGGCCACCCAAAAGCAGTTGAAGATGAAAAAGGCTTTGGCTTCTTCCAAGCAGGAGATTATCGAAATTGTAAATCGAGTTTCACAGCACCGCAACGGATACTACTACGAGGATGCGGTTGAATTACTTCTCAAGTATGATGATAAGATGTCAAAAGAATGGGAGAAAAACGGCGCATACTTCAAATCAAAGGCCGAGATGTATGAGTACTACATCGGTGAAGATTACGAAAAAGCATTGAGAGAAAAAAGGAGAGAGTAGTGTTTTGGAAAGTCCTTAAGTTAAAACAACAAATATCAGAATTATGGCACTAATCAAATGTCCTGAATGTGGAAAGGAAATCAGCGATAGAGCGAAAGAATGTCCTCGATGTGGTATTTCAATGGAGGAAATCCAAGCCCGATTGCAAGGGAATAAAACAGGTAAGGGTTCTAAAGGAGAGAGCGAGAACAATGCTCGAACTCATAAAGAAGAGAAGAAACATACACCTCCAAAGGGGAAGAAATGGCTGTATTATGTTATTCCAGCTGCTATTATACTGATAATTGCGGGAATCGTTTTCCTACCAAGATTGCTCTCGGGTATTCGGGGAACAGAAGTAAATAGCAATCAGGAATCAACTTTGCCCGAAGAGCCTGAAAACGTGATTCCAACAATCACGGGAAATGGGGTTGAGCCATTTATCATAGGAGCTTCGTTATATGACATAGCTCCATCAGGCGTGTATTATGATACCATTCTTTTAGAAAAGTATTTTAGGGCATTTGTAGGAGACGGTTTTGTAGATGTAGGAGAAGATGAATTATCTTCACTATATGATATTCTACCTCCCGACGAAATTGAAGAATCTGTCATTTTTTTTGGAAAGGGTTTTGTTTTAAAAGACAATGATACAATAATTGCATTTGAATATAAAAAAGACGGAACAATCAAGAAGCTGCAAATAGCAACACATTGTTTGAAATTAAAAAATGGAATCCACGTTGGAATGACAGTGAATGAGTTAATTGACAAATATAATGCTAAGGTGGAAATTGAAGAAACAAATTATACCTACGAGAGAATTCTCGTTTTTAAAGTCGAGAATGTTCATCCTAATATCAAACTGCTTTCAAAATATATATATTCTGAATTTGAACTGCGCGACGAGAATGGTGATTACCACATTCCTTCACAAATAAAAAACAAAGAAAGCCTTGGCTCAATTTTAATTTCAGTTAAGGAAAATGAGTGGGACTATTATTATCCATTAATTCCACAAAAAGTATTAGGATATAAGGATGATGAGATTATTAGAGGAGAACCTCACAATGCTTTTTTACAGGATTAGAGACAAAAGATTATTGTTATGTTAACGAAAATGAAACATTCGCGCCCTCTAATAATTGTGAACTTAATTGCTGTAATAACAATTATTGCGTTGGCATTTTTAGATGCCTGTAACTCTTCAAACAACAATGAAATAGTAAAAAAGCAAATGTTGACTGACGGCACTTACCAAAATGCAGTTCGCGAAAATTTAGAAAAATGTGATGAAATGGAATCTGTTAATCATCACATTGCTGACAATGCAAGGAAAAAAGCTAAAGAGCTAGAAAAGAACCAATTATTACAGTGGCTTCAAGGAACATGGGAATGGAGTGGTATGCTTCATATCTATGGGTCGCAATACAAAAGAGTATCATATAGGTTGACGATAGACGGAGACTACATTACCTCTTATGGCGATGGGGATGTTATTGCCCAAGGGAAAATAAAGGATATTGATATGGAAGAAGAGATAATTCATTTTGGGAATGATTCATATCTTGCATTTAATAAAGAAAGCGAAAAGTTATATACGGGAAAAAGAAGCGAAGGCACCTGTTTTCACAAAGTGTCTAATAGCGTCTCCAAATCAGGATATGGTACTTGCGGTTCTTCGAAATCTAACAACTCTGAATACCGGTTGATGAATAAATTTAACAAGCTGAATGAAGAGGCAGAACAGTTGATTGATGAGATTTACAAGTATTATAGCACAGGCCAGGCAGGACCATGGACCATTCAGGCTGTTTATCGTCTGAAACAGATTCAGGACGAGAAAATCAGTTTGGCACAACGGATGGGTGATCGAGAATTGGAAGCTATTTGCCGACAGCAAAAAGCACAAACGTTGGCGGCATTAAGGCAGATTGGATTCTGAAACAATTACAGACAAAAACAATAAAGATATGGCACTAATCAAATGTCCGGAATGCGGCAAGGAAATCAGCGACAGGGCAGCAAGATGCCCTAAATGCGGGATTCCAATGGAGAAAATACAGTCTCTTCAGCAACGGTCTGCAATGAATGAAATTTCCAAAGAGAAAGAAGAACATCACATTCAGTATCAGCAAAAGAAGAGAAGATGGCTTTGGGGATTAGTTGCTATCATCGTTCTTTTGCTGGCTGTTTTGGCATTTCTGCTGCTCTGCGACAGAAACGGCTCGCAATCGAAACATCCTGACGATGTTTTCATTGAAAATAGTTCAAGATCGGATGGGAATGATAGAGACAACAATATCAAAAACACAATTCTCTCCTCAGAAAGTAGTATTCAAAATACGAATATATTTCCAAACGAAGAAAGAATCAAAAATCTTTTGAGTGATTATAGTCATGCGGTTGTGAACAATGATTTTTCCACCCTTGAAAAATTGTATGCCCCAACAGTTGAGCGATATCATTCTGCTTACGGGAAAGGTCGGGATTATGTGGTGGACGATCATCGCAATTACGATGACTTTTTCAAAGTTTACGGAAAACACAGTTCTCTTCGTTGGGAAACTTTTAAAACAGAACGAATTAGCGATGGCAGAGTTGAAACTGTAATCATTGAGGATTATTCTTTAGATAGGATGGATGAATCCAAATATTCCATTTTTGTTCTTGAAAAACACTTTATCATAAACGATGATTACCAAATTGTTGGTGTTTGGGACAATCAGCTCAGCAAAAAGAAGAAATCAGACCAATATTAATAATTAAATTAGAATTATGGCACTAATCAAATGTCCCGAATGCGGAAAAGAATTCAGTTCTTACGCAACAGCATGTCCTCAATGCGGCTTTCCAGTGGAGTCCATGAATGAAAATTTATCCCAACTTTCGTCTATTTGTCCCGAATGTGGTGCAACTTGTGACAACAATTTGACTGTTTGTCCCAATTGTGGTTGTCCGATTAATGAAGACAAACGTTTAATATCACAAGTGTTAGTTAATGTCCCTAAAAAGAAAAAGTCAAAGAGAGGATGGTTAATAGGAGGGATTGCCGCTGGTGTGTTATTTTTAGTCGTGGGAACGTTTCTGTTTTTAGGGGGAACAAAGAATATTTCACGTGGCTTTTTCGATGCAAATGTTAAATCCGATAAATCCTCAAAAGTTGAGACAACAGAAAACGAAATTGACGAACCAGAAATTACCGACCCTTTTTTAGAAAAAGGATGGAATTTTTTGCTTAATAAGCTAAAGGCGCCAAGTACAGCATCACTTGTTGGTTATATTTCTCCAGATGAAGCTCTTACGAGAGATTTGGCCAATGAAATAGGGATGAATGGTATAAAGATCGCTGTGTTTCAAGTAGATGCTCAAAATGGATTTGGCGCAATGATAAGAACCACCTATTATGTTTTCTTTCGCAATGGAGAGCCCCGTGTTGTTATGGATGAAGGAGATGTATTAAAAGCTGGAAATATGAGTGTCTTGAGAGGTGCATTATCATATGCGGGGTTATAATCCTATGATTTGATTAGACACTGCCTCAAAAAGAGATTGGTTGAATTGCATTATTAAGTCATCGCTATATACGCTATAATCCTCTTCTTAACCGCAAACGTTACTCCAAAGCTTAATCGGGTAATATCAATGGTAGTGGTCTTATGCTTTCCAAACCGGCAGCTCCTCCCAATCATCAGGAAAATCCATCTCTTTGGTTGTTAGAAGTTTGTGCTAATCTTTTAGCAATTCTTCCAATTTCAATTTGAACGAATTTCCGGGACTGATAATGTCCACGATATACTTGATTGCAGAGAGGAGGGCAAAAATCTTGTTTTGCTTCATCGTTTTTGCACTAGCTCGTGTAAGAAAGGGATATGATGTGTTGTAGGGCAATTTCAAGTGTACAACAAAGCGTCTGTTCCAAACCCGGCTGTGATGAGCGTAGCAGTTGCGTAAATTGGAGAAGGCGTGGAGCCAATTCGCAAAAACATCTTCGTCACCAATGCCAAAAGACTTTGCAATTTGTCTCTTTAAGGGAGTCTTGTCAAGTGTCTTGTACAGTCTGCTCAATGTTCCGAAAGTAACCACTTCCAATGACATCCATGACGGTGGTATGGCAGGGGTGTCGTATTTGGTTTTATAGTGCTTAATGAAATCCTCGTTGCTACGATTCACATCGTCTGACACATCACTCATAAGGTGTGAAAAGGGGTGCCTTTCTCGTCGGCACGGTGCACCACACGGCTTCTCGGCGGTATATTTTTGATTCGATTGTTCAAGACTCGCTGCTGTTCATATACCTGTCGCATTTTGCGGAAATATTCGAGCGAGCGGTTGGTTTCGTCACGCACGTTGGTATCGTAGAGCTTGGAGTCTCGCACAATCTCCTTGTGCGAGAAAATTTGCGAATCCTTGCCCAGTGCGGAGCGGAAGCTCAACCGCTTGATAAGGGTGTTGTTGTAGAGATTGATCTACGTGTCGCCTTCCACGGAGGGGTAGAACATGTAGTTGTAAATGGTGTCGGCCATAGTGCCGATACGGTTCAAGCGCTCATTGTGCTGCATCAGCCGCGAAGCTTTCCGCGGCGAGTCGTAGCTGACGATGATATTGGCGCAGTATAGGTTCACGCCCTCAGCCAGCGCATCGGATGTGATAATAATATTGTAGTTGTCCGGAAATCCGTTTTTGCTGTTGACGTCAAATTCTGCTCGATGGTCAGACGCAGCTGGTTACGGTTCTTGGCGCTCACGGCCAGAATGTCCTGACGCTGCAACCGTTTTGTCAGCTTGGTTTAAGTTTTTTTCCGTATAAACACTCTAGGAGAAAATCACCAGTTTGTCCTCCTCATTGATGGCAAAAAGGTATTATGTTGGATATGGTCAACACCTCTGTATATAGTTGTAATTGATAAAAACATCATTGGCTGATAAGTCTGTGTTAAATTTTTGTATTTTTGCAAACTTTAATATATCATAGAACATGAGAGATATAATACTAAATGTGAAAGAATTAGGGGCTATCAAAAACTCTAAAATACATGTAAAGCCGCTGATGATTATTTCAGGTGAATCTGGATTGGGCAAAAGTTATTTGGCCACACTAATTCACTACGTTTATAAAATATTAGCTGAACAGCGTTTGCAGGATTTTTTTATAAAAAATCATTGGGACTATGAATCTCTTGCGAAAATCAATGCAAGTCAAGGGGTTGTCACCTTTAATTCCAAATCCCTTATTTCTTGGATAAACAAAGATGCTAAGGAGTATATGCAAGGGGCTGTCGGGAACAGCCAATTAAACTTTAACACCTCCATTGATTTACCTGGTTTGCCAGAAAAATTTGTAATGAGTTATAAAACTGAATCTATGGGATTAGTTGGGAAAGAAAAAGAGTATCTCGAATTCACATCGGATGATTTTCTTGGAGGAACAGTTCGAATTCCTGCTGACACAAAAGAAATAGGAGCTTTTCCGTGGACGCTTATGTTGCAACAATATTTAAGTGTTTATTTTCTTGAAAATGACGAGATTGATCAAACAATCGCATTAGTTCCTGGAAGAGGTGCATTATTAAATATTCCTTTAACGATACAAGATAAGATAAAAAACGGTGCTGACATCTTTGCAGAGTTTTTAAAAGATTGGGATATTGTTCGTTCTATGGACTCTAAAAAAAACACTAATGAAGAATTAGTGCAATTGCTGAGGAAAATTAATGGTGGCTCTATAGTATTAAACAATGACAAAAAAGTGTTTTATCGTATGAATAATGGTAAAGATCTCCCACTGTCTGCCTCTGCTTCTTCTGTAAAAGAGCTGGCTCCTCTAGATGTGCTTCTTGCGAAATATCCAGCTGAGGGCGTATCAATTTTGTTTGAAGAACCAGAAGCCCACGTCCATCCGTCCAAGCAAGTGGCAATTGCAGATTTCATAATCCAAGCTGTCAACAAAGGTGCTCACATGCAAATTACAACCCATAGCGATTATTTTCTTAGAAGAATTAATGACCGGATTTTCTTACATGAAATAAAGAAGCATGATGAAAAACAATACGAACATATTATTGGCGAATATGGGTATTCCGATTTGTCCGTTGATCCTGAATTGATTGGAGCTTATTTACTAAAACGTGAAGACGACGGTACTGTTCGTGCCGTCTCGCAAACGTTAGACAAGGGGATTCCATACGAATCGTTTTATTCCGTTTTGACAAACGATATTGGTCATAGTTTGGATATACAATTTGAGTACAATAGAATCAAAGATGCTGAATAATATTTTAGACAATTGGAACAAAACATTCAAGTCACATTTGTCCGTATTATATCATAACAGTGTAGATATTGTTGAGAGTGAAGCAAATGCGAAATTGAAGAAAGTTACAATCAATGTTCATGAGGCTATATCATTCCCTTCAAAGGAATTTTGTTCTTTTGATTTATTTGGATCTTTGTCAAATAGAAATTGTGATGGTGCGTTGTTGATTCATAATTTGGATAACACTTATGATTTGGTATTTGTAGAAATGAAATCGACATTTAGTACGAATGAGGTTTTTAAAGCAAAGAAGCAAATTGTTGAATCAAGAATAAAATTACAGGCATTATTTGGGATACTGACGAATTTAAACAAGTTTCCCATTCGAAAAACATACGGGATTATTACAACTTTATCTTTTGATAACGACAAAAAAAATCTCTGGTCTAAGCAGCAAATGCTGCCAGATGAAAAATTGGACTTTGGATGGCTGCTTGTCAAATATAGCAATTATGATGCTCCTGTACATGATAATCGTTTTAAGCTTCCGCAAACAATGAATTTTCAATTATATTTCTCAGATAGTCAAAATCTTAGTATAAAACTCTAATTGAAATCTTTAGTAATTGTTGTTGTTTCCCTATTCTTTAGTGGCACAAAAACTGATGTCTAAAAGGATCGAATTGCGCAATAAAACATAGCTTCCCATTTTTTTTTCGTAACAAATAAGGCTTTGTTTCGCTACAACACATATGTTATACCTGCATCAAGGTTAACAATTTTATACAATTCAGGCATCGAACATAACTTTAATCCTCCTTTGGCATTCTTTTGGTGTGCGAAAAGTTTAGCGGTATTTTCATAACTATCTAAATCAGAAAGAGCGTCTTTCTCGCATCTGTTATTTCGCAATACTGGAATCTGAAGTTTCCATTATTTCTTCGGTGCGATACCGCTGAACTTGTCAATGAGCGACTCATCGGTGTTGTTAAAGAATTTGGTGCTCATGGCATAAGGAAATGTCCGGCAGATTCCCTGTGCCGCAGTTGTTGGCAATTACTCGTTATCAAATCCACATAAAAATAGCGTGGGAATCTGACGGGGAAAAAGTACAATTTTTTCGTTTCTCCTCCAAATCCTATCCGCCATTTTAACAATTTCCCCTCGAATTGTAAAACCACATCCCGCATCCCGCTGTGACCCAGCCGGATAAAAATTCCGCAAAACCCTTGACAAACGCTTCGTTTTGTTGTATATTTGCGGACTGGATTTCAGTTAACCTATAACCGAAAATAGTATGAAACAGAATATTGACTTGAAACAAAACGGCGAAATCATCCTTGTCAATGACACTCGAATTATTCTGTATCGGAGTTTTTCAGCCAACGAGCCAAATCATATATCTTAATGCCCTGATAGTCGTATAACTCATGTCTTGTTCTCGCAATTAAGATTTTCGGATAGGCATCGCGAATTTTCATCAATGGCTCTGTTTCCCGTTTGAATGTCTTGGGAGTGCTGATATCGTCACTGACCTGAATATAGATTTTCTCGTTCTCCTTCATGGCCACAAAATCAATCTCCTTTAGGTAAAGTTTGCCAACGTATATGCTATAACCACGGCGAAGCAATTCCAATGCAACGATATTCTCATAGACTCGGCCATAATCCATATTCCTCTTACCCAATACGGAAAAACGGATCCCCGTGTCGGCCAGATAGTATTTGTCCAATGTCTGCAAATACTTTTTCCCTTGTATGTCGTAACGGGTCACTTTGTACAACATGAAAGCATCGCATAGATATTTCAGGTAGGACCCGACAGTGCTATGATTGGTGGTGGTACCATTTGCAGTCAGACAATTGCTGACATTGTTTGGCGAGGTGGTATTGCTGATGTTATCCATCATGTATTCAGTCACCTGCTCCAACATTCTTGAATCCGTCAGGTGATATTTCTCCGTTAAATCCCGCCGTAATATAGTATGATAGACATTCTTTATATAACTTTTCTTGCCTCGTTCCTGCTCATAGACATAACTACCCGACAATCCCCCTTCAACCACATATCGGTCAAACAACACCTGCAAATTCTCGCCCGAATCGAAATAATCGCAGAACTCCTTAAATGAAAAAGGAAAGACATGGATTTCGATATGTCTCTCAGTGAAAAGTGTTGCCAAGTCGGAACTCAACATAAAAGCGTTGGATCCAGTCAGATAGATGTCGTACAGTTTCAAAGTATGCAAACTATTGATTGTTAACTCAAAATGTTCGCAAAGTTGCACTTCGTCAATGAGCAGGTAATTTTTTCTTCCATCCTGATGATGCGTCTTCGCCCATTCATACAGTTGGTGATATTCCAACAACGTCTCGTTTTCCAAGACAGACAGGTCGGCATAGACCACATTGGCGGTTGCATCATTCGCTTTAAGTCGATTGATAAAAGATTTCATTATTTCCGACTTTCCAGCACGCCGAATCCCAGTGATGATTTTTATGTCAGGTGTGTCTTTCACCTCCCAAATATAATCTTGATAATCAACGCGTTAGATGATCTTCGTTTTCGAAACTTTAAAATATTTCATTTTTTGAAAGCGCCGCAGAAATACAAAATGTTTGATTGACAGCTAACGGACACCTGCCACCTGCGCAACCACCATCTCCTCAACTTCATCCTTGCGGTATTCGGTTAACTTAATCGTGTAGTACCGGTCGTAGTCGGGGTGTAGCACGCAGAGGATCATGGAGGAGACCTTCATGCCGTATTCGGTTTCGAGGATGTACTTGTAGAAACTCTGCTGGAGTTCGTAGTGGTAGTAGCTGGAGTTGTCTAGGTGGGAGAGGATGGAGAGACCGCGGCCGGGACCGTATTTCTTGGGGTATCCGTCAATGATGAGGTTCTTGCTGCGCTTCCAATCGACCATCACGAAGTTGCCGTCAGGCTTGCGGAAGAGTGCATCCACGGTGCCGGCGATGCCGTACTGCGGGAGCGTGACAATCTTCTCCGCATCGTAGAAGGTGAGTCCGCGCCGTACAATCTGCTCCTCGTGGAACTTGCGGAACATTTTGAACTCCTTGAAGTCTTCCTCGTGCGGCTTCCCTTTCAGGAAGTATTCGATCTGCTGATGCATGAACGTGCCACGCTCGGAGGGCTCGAGCATCTTGCGGACGACCTCCTCGCGGGTTTTGCCCGATTCGGTCATAAAGTGCTCGATGTAGGCCTCCTCATCAAAGAAAGGGAAGAATTTCTCGATGAGGGTGGTCACGGAGGTGTAGTCTGCCGTGCCGGTCTGGTTGCGGGCGTCGGCATACGTGTGCGAAGCTTCGTTGAAGACGATGTCGGGGTGGACGGATCTGCAGGACCGGGAATCGTTCTCGGCCACCTTTTCGCGCAGTTCGGGAAGGTACTCGGGCTGCCCGAACGACTGGATCTGCAGCAGCTTTTCACGGAATAATTCCTTCTCCATTTCCACCGCCTCTTTCTGTGTCCACCGCTGTTCTGGCTGCACGATTCCGACAAGTTCCTCAGTTTCCCCTTTCAATGTGGCAACGACCCTCCGGAGCAGCTCCACACATGCGTCTGGTTGTTGGCGCACCTGACGTTCACTGAACCGCACCACTGTCCATCCGCAGTCGTTGAACCAGCGGTCGCGCACCGCATCCTTGCCTTCCGTATAGTGCATCGGGAAACGGTACCAGCCGTGATACGGGGTGTCAATCTCCACGTCAATGAAGATGCCGTTACTCTCATCCACCAGTGCCATCGCGGGTTCGTAAGGAATGGCGCGACAAGGAACCTCCAAATGGCAGTCTCGACGCAAAATGGTACCCAAACCGCTGTTTTTCAATATATTGAAAAAATAATCATCGGAAAAACCATGAACATTAGAACGGCCGGACTGCAGCTGCGTGACATCCGCATTATTCGTTGACCATGAAATGATTGGATAATTTGTTTTCATCGTATTTATCGTATCATTACATATTTCGCAAAATTCATTTTAATTCACCGCCCCATTCTCCTTGTACTTTTCCAGCACAATCCCGAAACTCTCAATCCCATCTACCACATCGGTTCTCATGCCGTGGGTGACGGTGAAGATGTACTCGCCGTTGTAGGGGAACCGGACTTTCGGTTGGAACAGGAACTTGTTGTCTTTCAGCCTTCCCTGACCGCGCCCGGTCCAGTTGCCGAACTTGTCGCAGAGGATGAACCCTAACGTGTCTTGCTCGGTGTGACCATCGGGGTATTTCGTCCTCATGAAGACGTAAAAGTTCTGCGTCTCGAAGTCGGTGGTGTTGCGGATCAGAAAGTACATGTTATAGTACTGCATGGAGTCTTCGATGTTCATCTTGAAATACAGCGGTTTGTCAACCGCCCATTCCTCGTGCGGAATCGTTTTGACCTCGCTGTAGTAGGTTTTCGGGTTGCAGCTGCAGAATAGCAGTGCGACGCAGGCGATGATGAAGGAAATGCGTTTCATGGGTTAAGAATCTGCAATGTGTTTGAGTTCTTCGGCACTGACGTTTCCGCCTTCCTCCATCTTCTTCTGGTTGACGACGGCGAAACCTTCTAAGTTCTCGGGCATCTTGCCCTGCTCGTTCATCTTGATGATCTGTTTCACCCGGTCAAGCGGAATGGAGAAGAGGTTGTTGGGATCGTCCTGATAGGCGTACCATACCAGTTTCTTGAAGATGTCAATTTTGTTGTATATGCCCTTGCCTTTCTGGGTTTTCAGCACCACGTGCGGGGAAGGGAATTCTTTAAGTTCGCGTTGGTAGGTCTCCTGTTCGAAATTGAGGCAGCATTTGAGTTTGCCGCACATGCCGGCGAGCTTCTGCGGGTTAAGGGAGAGCTGCTGGGTGCGGGCGGTGTTGGTGGAAACGGACTGGAAGTTGGTGAGCCACTGCGAGCAGCAGAGTTCGCGGCCGCAGGAGCCGATGCCGCCCAAGCGCGCTGCTTCTTGCCGCACACCGATTTGCCGCATCTCGATACGGATGTGGAATTGCTCAGCCAGAATCTTGATCAGCTCGCGGAAATCCACACGCTCTTCGGCGGAATAGTAGAAGATGGCTTTCGTGCCGTCGCCCTGATACTCCACATCGTTGACTTTCATCTTCAAATCCAGGTCCCACGCTGTGTAGCGCGAGGAGAGCATGGTGGTGTACTCCTTATCGACGGTGGCAATCCACTCTTCGATGTCAGCGTAGCGGGCGTGCCGGTAGAGCTTTTTGACGACATCTTCGGGCTTCACGTGCTTAGCCTGCATCTGCCGCTGCACCTGCAGACCGAGCATGGAGATGATGCCGATGTCATGGCCGGTGTTGGCCTCCACAGCCACGATGTCGCCCACCTTGAAGTTGATGTTGGGCGGCAGCAGGAAGAAGTCCTTATGGCTGTTTTTGAAACGCACCTCGGCGATGGGGAACTCCAGATGTTCGAGCCCGATTTCGAGATTGTCCATCCAGTTCATGGAGGGCAGCTTGCAGGAACTGTACTGGTATTGCGAGCAGTGTGCGTGTTCCGGATTGGGAAGGTCTTTCAAACCGCGGGTGTGGAAGATGTTGGCGGCGATTTTGCCTGCCTCATGCGACACACCTGTGCGGATGTCGATATCAAGATATTGCTCCCAGTCTTCGCCTTGAGTCGGGACGTTGCTCTCAAGATCCTGTTTGTCAATGGCAGCGGTCTTCCGCCGCAGACTCTTGGTGGCCTCTTCCAACTCCTCGGCGGTCATCGTGTCGAAATACTCGCGGTCCTCTTCATTCTCATCGTCGGAGTGGTCAAGGGTCGGGTCCTTCAGCAGCCGCTCGCCTTTGGCCTTGTTCTTCTCGCGACGGCGGTTGTTGTCTTTGCGATTACGGTTATTGTCCGTGTCCTGCCCTTTGTCTGCGTTTTGTCCTTTTCCCGCGTACTGTCCTTTGTCCGCCTCTTGTCCTTTCCCCTTGTTTTGTCCTTTATCCGCGCTTTTTTCCTTCTCTTTGGGCGTCTCGTTTTGCGTAGGCTCCGGGCGGTCCGACTTTTTCGCCGCCTTATCTTCAACGTTCTTGTTATCAGTTGTATTTACGTTCGCTTGGGTCTCTTTCTGAGGTTCGTCACCGTCGTTCCTGCGGTGGTTTCTGCGTCTATTATTGTCGTTTCTCATTTCAAAAGTAATTAAGCGGCAAAGATACAAATTTTTAGGCAAGAGGCAAAAGGTAAGAGGCAAAAGTTTTGAGACTTGAGAGTTTTGATTTTTACACTTGAAAAAAAAGGGAACCCTTTCGGATTCCCCTTGATTATCAATTGTCAATTATCAATTATCAATTATCAATTATCAATTATCAATTATCAATTACTTTTTCAGCTCTTCTTTATCTTTGGGAGCATTCTTTTTCAGTTTCAACAAGTCGTAAGCCAACGGGTTGGACACGAAGATACCGGAGTAGGTACCGAACGCGATACCGACGAACATGGCGAACACGAATCCGCGGATGACTTCGCCGCCGAAGATGAAGATCACCAACAGGGTGACCAAGGTGGTGGCGGCGGTGTTCACGTTACGTCCCAACGTGCCGTTGATAGCAGCGTTGAAGTTGGCGTAGTTGCTGCGTTTCGGATAGAGGGCCAAGTTCTCACGCACACGGTCGAAGATGACCACCACGTTGTTGATGGAGTAACCGATCACCGTCAAGATAGCGGCGATGAAGTTCTGATCGATTTCCATCGTGAACGGCAGCACCTTGTAGAACAAGGAGAACATACCGATGGTCAGGAAGGAGTCGTGGAACAAGGCGAAGACACCGGCCATACCGAACTGCCAGTTGCGGAAACGGATGGCGATGTAGATGAAGATCAACACCAGAGATGCCAGCACTGCCCAGAAGGCGTTGCGCAACAGCTCGCGGGCGACGGTGGGCTGGATCTTCGATGACGACTGGATACCACGGACATCGTTGGTCAGATGCGTGAAGTCGTATTCGGTGAGGTCTTGCTTGTCGTAGAATCCCTTCAAAGCGTTGTAGAGTTTCTTTTCGCAAAGAGCGTCGTCTTTCACATCATTGCTCTCGATCTTGTAGTTGGTCACGATACGGACCTGGTTGTTGCTACCGAAGGTCTTGACCTCGGGAGAACCGCCGAACTCCTTGATGACCGCCTCACGGACGTCCTTGGTGATGACATCCTTGTCGAAGCGCACCACGTAGCTGCGGCCGCCGGTGAAATCAACGCCGGGTTGCAAACCGAGGGTGAAGAAGGAAATCAGGGAGATGATGATCAAGGAACCGGAAAGGATATAGAAGAACTTTCTGGTCTTGAGGAAGTCGAAATGGGTGTTGGTGAAAGCGTTGATGGTCAGCGGAGTGCCAACGGAGAACTCTTTGCCTCTCTTGAGACGGGCATCGATGATCACGCGAGCCACAAGGATGGCGGTGAACAAGGATGACAAGATACCGATGATCAACGTGGTGGCGAAACCTTGAATAGGACCGGAACCGAAGATGTACAGCACGATAGCGGTAATCAAGGTGGTGACGTTACCGTCGATGATAGCGGAGTAGGAGTGCTTGAAACCTTCGTCGATGGCCACGCGCATACCCTTGCCGGCGCGCACTTCCTCGCGCACGCGTTCATATATAATCACGTTCGCATCGACAGCCATACCCAAGGTGAGGACGATACCGGCGATACCAG
>JAEEGJ010006508.1_pt1 | contig 34886 bp, 25 predicted proteins | sample 8958761 | NCBI WGS metagenome assembly JAEEGJ01 (sample SAMN16246546, study PRJNA631951) | gut metagenome | biome: gut microbiome; feature: rumen; material: RS-attached | host: Bos | place: Iran: Karaj | collected 2018-10
TCCTTGTTCACAGGTGCTGCGTTGAGCGAGACTGTTTTGTAGCTAAGTGTGTCCACTGTCTTGATTATTAATGGTTTAACATAAAAATTGCGATCCCCCTATAATCAGAGGGACCGCAAAGGTAAGAATTATTCGGGAAATATGCAAATTACTGCCGTAAACCCTATGCAGTAACAAGCGCAGAGATTCCCCACATGATGGCGAAAATGCCGATGGAGGCGAGGAACATTTTCAAAACACCCATGCCCACATCATGGCCGTCGGCACGGACAAGGGATTTGAAATTGGATATGACCTCCGGCTTTTCCGGCTTTGTGAGGAAGGTGGCCGCAAGCCAAGCAACCGTGGTCACTGCTATAGTCCAAAGCAGTTTCTCCCAGAAAAGCAGTTCCACAGAGGAAATCTGGGGCCAGATAATCTGGAAAAACACTGCGGCAAGGAAAGATACGCCCATTGCCACAATCTCAGTCCAGGCGTTTATGCGCATCCAGAACCACCGCAGAAGGAAAATAATTCCCGTACCCGCTCCGATCTGCACCATAAGGTCGAAACCGGCTTTTGCGCTGTTGATAAACGGCACCATCACGCAGCCCAGGACAATCAGCAGAAGGGAAGCCCCGCGGGCAACCCAGATGAGCTCGCGGTCATCGGCATCCTTGTGGATAAAACGCTTCCAGACGTCGTTGGACACATAATTGGCGCCCATGGAAAGCTGGGCGGCGATGGTAGAGAACAGCGCCCCCATCAGTGACGCGGCCACAAGACCCACCCATCCGTTCGGGATGATGGTGATAAGGGCCGGATAGGCCATGTCGTCACCCACCAGCGCCGGATCTACATTGGGAAAGGCGCTTCGTATTGAAGCCAGGTCAGGGAAAATGAGAATTGATGCAAATGCTGCGATATACCAGGGCCACGGGCGGAGTGCATAGTTAAGAACATTGAAGAAAAGAGTGCCGCCAACTGCATGGGACGGACTCTTTGCAGTGAGCATACGCTGTACGATATATCCACCTCCGCCCGGTTCAGAACCGGAATACCACACGTTCCACCACTGCACTGCCACCGGAATTATGAAAACTGCAATGAGTGCATCCCTGTTGGAAATGCTGGGGAAGAACGACATGCGGGACGTCACCTCCGGATTGCCCATAAGGGCCGACCAGCCTCCCACCACGGGATGCTTCACGCTGAAATACATCACCGCACAGGCGCCTATCATGACCACCGCAAAGAGGAAAAAGTCTGTATATATGGTTCCCCTTATTCCGGAGAGGCAGGAGTATATCAACGATACCACCCCGGTGACAATAAGTATCGTGGACGCAGGAACCCCGAACAGGACGACGCCGATTTTCACAGCGCCGAGGAGCACCGTGGCCATGACAACCAGATTGTAGATTACACCAAGGTATATGGCCCTGAATCCGCGCAGGAAAGCCGCAGGCTTGCCGGAATACCGGATTTCGTAGAAGGAGATATCAGTGGTTGCACCGGAACGAACCCAAAGCTTGGAATAGACAAAAACGGTGAGCATACCGGTAAGCAGGAACGCCCACCACACCCAGTTTCCGCTGAGACCGTCCTTTCTGATAATCTCCGTGAAAAGGTTCGCGCTGTTGGTGCTTGTGGTGGCCGCAACCATGGAAATGCCTATCAGCCACCATGGCATGGAGCCTGCCGATTTGAAATACTCGTTTGCACCCTTCCCACGTGAGCGCAGTGCCGACACTGCCGGTATAATGAGAAGGATTGCGAAAAAAACGGCGATTACTATGAAATCCAGGCTGTTGAACATATTTGCTTAATGATTCTTGAGATGTTCGGAAACGGTGTGTAAAGCAAGGAAAAGCGCATCGGGCATTCCACAACCCACTTCCCCGATAAGTTTAAGAGCAAGCGAGACAGGCTCTTCCTCCACCGGGACGCCCGCCGCAACATACTCCTTCAGTTTGCGGTCATAAAGTTCCACACATTCAGCGCTGTAACGTATCGCCCGGGACACATTCTCCGCACCTTTGATAACGCAGCCTATGCCATCGTACTCATGGGCGCATACGATACTCTGAAGACCCGCCACTGAGAGTTTGTCCAGCGTATTGCGGTAGGCTGCAAGGTCACGGTAGAAGCCGATACCCTGGGTGGGAGTGCCGTTTGCCTGCAGGGAGTCCCCGGTAAATGCCGTTCCCGTCCTGCTGTCAACCCAGGTAAGGCAGTCATCATCATGCCCCGGAGTATATAAAGCATAGAAGCGGCCCTCAAGCAATTCTCCCTCGTCAAGGAGCCTGTCCGGTTCCACTCCTTTCAGATATGACTGGGGCGGTGGAGAATTCTTTGGAAAGCGGGTACGTACACGTATGGCCACTTTAACCGGGTCACGAAGGGCATCGGCCGAATTCCTGAGGGTGGCTGTCCTTAGTCCGTATCTGCTCACAAGCGAATAATGCCCGCCGATATGGTCCCCATGAACATGCGTATTAAGGAGCCAGTCTATGCCGGAAAGGCTCAAACCCAGGTTTTCAAGGGCCGGGATGAGATACTTCTCCGGCTCCAGATGTGAAGAATCTATCAGAATGTTCTTCTCCCCTTTAACCAGGATGATACCGGTCCACACGGGGCCGAATGGCACCTTCAGGAGGAAAGTGCCGGGCAGGACCTCCTCAAACTGAGGAAGCTTCCTGAAAACCTTTCCCGTAGAAAGGGAAAGATACTCCGTATTGTCCTTGGAGGTGTTGGAACTCTCGGCAATAAGGACACGCGCGTCTTTTGAGACAACGATATTGTGCCAGATTCCTGCACGCACATTGTAATACTTCAGGGGTTCCATCTCAACGCGCTCACAATTCTCCCCTATCAGCAGCGCCGCCTTCCCCTGGACAAGGATGAAAACCTCGTCCGTAAGGTTATGGCGCTCAAGGTCCGCCAGGTTGTTTTCGTCAAAACGCGGCGCCCAGTTCAGGCCCGCAAACGTCCACTTGCCGTTGTTGACAAGGCGTTTGTAGCCGGAGCCTTCATATTCCAGAATATCCAGTCCTTTCATGCGAAATCACTTATTGACAAGGGCATGCGCGTGGAACCGGTACCCATCCAGCCGCCTTCCACATCCATCATGCCACCGTTTATTACAAGTCCTTTCCCAACCACTCCAAAGTCGGGATTAACAGGGCGGATTGTCCCTCCCCAGCCACGGCATTCCACAACGGAGCTGTCTCCAAGCCATGGCAACTGGTTCTCTTTCCTGGCGCCCGGAGTTATGTACGGGCCCACTATCATTGGCGAGGGAGCCACTTTCCATACGCCGTCAACTTTTATCCCGTACTCTACGCCGTTCCCGCCGGCAGCCGTCATAAGGTTCTTCACCCCCTGCTTTTCCAGCCCCAGAAGAAGGGCGCGGCTGGCAGCCTGGCCGAAATTATGCGTGAAACGGTTGGTGGTGGCGAAATACTCCAGAAGATCTTCCTTATTCGGGCACTTGAGCACATAAGGTATAATTGCACGGGTAAACAGCGGGTCCATTGCCCTTTGGGAGGAATGAAGCTCGTCTCCCATACGAAGCGCCTCATGGAAAAGCTCCTTCATGGGAAATCCGCCAGCGTCTTTCAATACTTTTATCAGAGGAGGGAAGAGCACGTCTCCAAGCCATCTCAAGTTTGATGCAATCTCCCTGGAATAGATACCCCAGCCACAGAATCCGCCCCCGAATTTTCCTTCTGCCGGGAAGAGCCCGGCAACGCCGCCTGTCTCCCTGTCTTCAACTATCAGAAGGGGCACTGAGGGGGTGATTATTCCGTAACCGGAGCCGTTGGTGGCATAATCGAATGCCGCCTCCAGTTTTACTTCGCCGGATTCAAGCATCCTCACGGCTTCGTCCTCCGTGGAGGCCCATCCCTCAAAAAGGCAGGCTCCAACCATGCTGCGCCTGTGCCCAAGGCACATCCGCGCGTATTCTATGGGCGGTCCTGCATGGAGGATGGTTCTATCGGCAAGCCCAAGAAAAGGGCCGGCCTTCTGCATGTCAATCCAATAAGGATCGCCTTTCCATCTTAACTGTTCCGGTTTCATAGCTTGTTCCTTAATTCCAAAGCCGCTTCACGACCGGCAATTGTGCCGAACACCATAGCCGCTGTTCCCCCGTTGCCGCCTAGACGGTTGAGCCCGTGGACTCCAGCGGTTACTTCCCCGCAAGCAAACACTCCGGGGACAGGTTTCCCGTCCCTGTCAAGCGCATGACATTTTGTATCAATCACAATTCCGCCCAGGGAAGAATGCGGGGCGGGAGACACCTTGATGAGGCGTTCAGAGAGGTCCATCCTGCACTCCAGGATCTTTTCATCCGGAACGGCTGTCAAATCGAAAACAGCAACGCCCCCTTCACGGAAGATGGCCCTTGACAACTCATCCTTGTTGATGCGTGCATCCGGGAGGAATTCTTCGCCTTTCGCGTTAAGAAGTTTTGCTCCCTCATACAGAAGCGTGGTTATTACCGGGATTCCGCGCCTGGGGCCTTCTATACGCACGGTAGGCTCATACTGGACATGGGCCTCGTCCACATCCTTGATGGCCGCTCCAAGGAGTTCTGCCATCCTCAGGCCGTCGCCTTTCAGGTATTTGGGGTTGTCCGTAAAATCATACTTTCCGCACCATCCGCCAGTGGCGATGATGATTTTACCGCCGGGTCTTGACTCCCGGATAGAAAGCACTTCCTCCGGGGCAACCGTTCGGTTTTCAACTGCAACCTTACCGGCAAGCCGCTTTTTGATATCGGCAACAGCGATTGCGCCGATTGCATGGCGTATCGACACTGCGCGGGGCACGCTGCAGCCAAGGGGGCGGATAACGGTGCCGTCGAATTCGAACTGCTCACAGAGTTTCACCGACTCCCGGCACATTGTCTCCACAAGAGCGCGGTCGTTGTCGTATTTACCTCCGGCGAGGGTGTCTTCAATGAACAGTTCCGGAGAATCTTCTGGCAAAACGGGACAGTTCAGGGCATGGATATCAGGGGTGTTTCCAGGCCCGTTGGCGACCAAGGTGACGGACGCACCTCCCTCCACCGCCGCTTCTGCAGCCCTCCACCCGGCAAGACCGCCGCCGATTATGAAAACGTCACTGCCCATACCTACCTCTGAACCCTCCCGGTACCATTCCCTGCCGCAAGAGCCTCCACTTCCTGTACCGTCACCAGATTGAAGTCATGCTCGATGGAGTGTTTGAGGCAACTTGCCGCAACGGCGAAATCGATGGCCGCCTGTGTGTCCTTGCCGGAGAGCAGGGCATAGATTAGCCCGCCTCCAAAACTGTCTCCTCCGCCCACGCGGTCCACGATATGTACCTTGTACTCAGTAGAAAAACACGCCTGCCCCGACGCTGCGTCATAGAGCATTCCGGCCCACAGGTTATCGGAAGCGGAAAGCGATGTGCGTAGCGTCACCGCTACTTTCTTCACGCCGAAGCGCTCCACAAGCTGCTGTGCAACAGAAACATACCCTTCCTTATTGAGCTTGCCGGACTCCACATCGCAGCCCTTGCCCACTATACCGAACACATCGGCGGCATCAGCCTCGTTGGCGATGAGAACGTCCACATAGGGAACGAGTTCAGACATAACCTCGCCCGCTTTCTGTTTTGTCCATAGCTTGCCACGGTAATTGAGGTCGCACGACACGGTGATTCCATTAGCGTGACAGAACTTCAGCGCATCAAGGCATATCTGGGGATTTTCACCGCCCAGGGCGGGAGTGATTCCGGTGAAATGGAACCAGTCTGCGTTCTCAAAGATTTTTTCCCAATCGAAGTCGCCGCGGGCGGCCTTCGCTATGGCAGAGCCGGCCCGGTCATAGACCACTTTCGACGCACGCTGAGATGCACCTTTTTCCACAAAATAGAGCCCCAGGCGGTCGCCTCCCCATACGATATCCTTCGTGTCCACGCCATAGTGCCTGACCGCGTTACGGGCAGCCTCCCCAAGCGGATTGGCAGGAAGTTTGGTAACGAACGACGCGTCCATACCGTAATTGGCAAGGGATACGGCCACATTGGCCTCTCCGCCGGCATAAGACGCTTCAAACTTTTCTGCCTGCAGGATGCGCTGATAGCCTTCCGGATTAAGGCGCATCATTATTTCTCCAAATGTTACTATCCTCATAATCAAATCTTTGAGTTCTCTACAAGAGCTCTTGCAACGGCTGTTATCTTATCCCACTCCCCTGCCTTTATCCATTCCTTGTTGGTAAGGTTGCCGCCCACTCCGGCGCCCACGCAGCCGGCTTTCATGAAATCGGCAATATTGTCCGGGCCGATACCGCCCACGGCGAGCAGCGGAATATGTGACAAGGGCGCCTTGATGGCCTTGATATATCCCGGGCCAAGGGCTCCGGCCGGGAAAATCTTCACAACGGAAGCCCCGGCATTGAAGGCCTCAACAGCTTCGGAAGGGGTCAACGCCCCAGGCGTGGCCTCAAGCCCGTCGGCAACGCACTTCCGGATGAGTTCCGCATTCACGTTGGGGGTGACCATGAATTCTCCTCCGGCGTCTTCACAAATCCGCAGTTGTTCTTCGGTAAGGACGGTACCGGCACCGACCTTCAATTCATTGCCAAAGCCGGACTTAATTGACCTTATGGCCGCTGCAGTATCCTTCCAGCTGCCGGGGTCCTTCTGGTTGAAGGTAACCTCAACGTGGCCGATTCCGCCCTTCATGTAGGCTTCGGCGAGCCGGAGGCAAACCTCCGGCCCGAAGCCACGTATTATTGCTACTATCATGGCGACTATTCCCAAATACCGCCGTGGGCCATTGAGCCCACATTCTTTGCAAACAGATTCAGGTAACGCGGATACTTGGAAGTGTCAAACTTCCAGTTGAAATCCTTCTTGCGGGATTCAAGATCGGCGTCAACGCTGATAGTCCTGTTGGGGATGTCGATGGTGATGATGTCTCCGTCCTTGACAAGGCCAAGGGGCCCCATAAGCGCCGCTTCCGGAGATACATAGCCTATTGAAAGGCCGGATGTGCCGCCGGAGAAGCGTCCGTCGGAGATTATGGCGCAGGAGTCAAATAGTTCCTTGCGGCCTTTCAGGTTCTCCTGGAAGGTAAAGGCCGTGGTTCCAAAGCGGCCCTTTAGGCCAAGGAAACGGAGCACGCAGGCGTCTCCGGGCTTTATCTGGCCGGTCTTGAGCGCTTCAAGGGCGTCGTCCAGCTCGTCAAAGACACGGGCGGGGCCCTTGTAAGTCATAAGATGCTCGGGAACAGCAGCAATCTTGACGATAGAGCCTTCCGGCGCAAGGTTTCCGTAAAGTACGCCTATTCCCGGCTCGCTCATGACAGGATTGTCCAGCGAGTGAATCACGTCGTGGTTATAGACAACGGCATTTTTCACGTTCTCCGCCACGGTTTTTCCGGTTACGGTCATGCAGTCTCCGTCCAGTTTTGGCAGGAGCTCCTTCAGGAGGGCGGGCATGCCGCCGGCCAGGCAGAAGTCATGGACGGAATACTTGGGACCGCTTGGCGCGATGTGCGCAAGGAGCGGAATATTGTTGGAAGCCTCGTCAAAGTACTTCCACCAGGGCTCGTCATAACCTGCCTCATTGGCAATGGCCGGAATGTGGAGAAGGAGGTTGGATGATGCTGCTATAGCCATATCCATCTTGATGGCATTGCGAACCGACTCGGGGGTGATGATTTTCCTTGCGGTAAGGCCTTCCCCGACCATCTCAACCACGCGCTTTCCCGCCTTGTAAGCAATCAGGTAGAGCTCGCTTGATGTAGCAGCCACGGAAGAGTTGCCAGGGAGCGACATGCCAAGGGCCTCGGCCACCATACACATGGAGTTGGCCGTTGTCATTGAAGTGCAGCCTCCGCAGGTTCCCCAGGAGTGCTCTACAAGGTCGTTATAAAGGTCCGGATCTATGCGGCCGGCCTCCATTGCGCCCACTTTGTCCTGGGCATGGATATGGAGAACTTCTTTTCCGCGGCATACGCCAAGCGGCATGTATCCGCCGGTAACCATTATAGCGGGGATATCAAGGCGTGCGCAGGCCATCAGGTGACCAGGGACGATGGAATCACAGGTGGAAAGAAGCACCATTCCGTCGAAGAAATTTCCTTCCACGGTGATTTCCACCTGGTCGGCGATAGAGTTACGGCTTGGAACTTCGATATACTTGGGATCCTCCAGGACCATACCATCGCAGATACCGGTGGTCATTACCTCCATGGGGAGGCCGCCGGCGTCACGGATACCGGCTTTTACGCGCTCCGCCAACTGTTTCAGGTGGACATGACCGGGGTTATACTCATTCCAGGAATTGACAACCGCAATGCGCGGCCTGTTCTGTTCCTCTGCGGAATAACCCATTCCGCACATCAGCCCACGGCGGCATTCGCTCGCCTGGCTGAAACTCCATTGACTCTTGAGTTTCATATTAAAGTATTATTCTTGGTTTATCGGATAATTCATGGACTCGATTGTGCCGTCGCAGGACTGGCCGCCATCCACGCATATAACCTGCCCTACGATGAAGCGTGCCTTCTCAATGTCGGCAAGGAACTGGATCATGGGAACTACCTCGTCAACGGTTCCGCCTCGGCCTACCGGAATCTTGTGGTTGAATGATACAAGGTCCGCCTCCGAATAGCGTTCGATGGCCTTGGTGAAAATGAGCCCGGGAGCAACGCAGTTTACCCTGATACCATATTTTGCAACCTCCACGCCCAGTGCCCTGGTGAACATGTTAAGTCCACCCTTACCGGCACTGTATGGGAGCATACGGCGATGTACCCACGTAACCTGTCCGTGGATGGAGGAAATATTGACTATCCTTCCTTCCGTTTTCTTCTCTATCATGTCAGGGATGGCATAGCGGGAAAGGTATGCAGCCGCATTCAGGTTAAGGGCTATCTGGCTGTCCCAGTAGTCCATTGGCATATCCTTGAATTCACCCTTGGGGCCTCCGGGAATCTTCAGGGCTCCGCCGGCATTGTTGATGAGGACATCTATCTTTCCGAATGTCCTGATGAAGTCTTCCATCGTCTCCTTGCACCAGTCGTGGCTGCCCACATCGCCCATGTAAATCTTGGTCTTGACTCCATAAGCCTCGCACTGCTTTGCAACCTCAATTGCCCCCTCCGGACTCTTGTTGCCGCAAATACCGATGTTGGCGCCCTCGTCCCTCGCGAACGCAATCGCGGTGCCGGCACCTATGCCGTGAGATGAACCGGTAATAAGAATGTTTCTTGCCATATTGTTATTTGTTTAGGTTATTCAACAGAAAGAGTAACGGAGACGGTGTGGGTTTCCCCGGGCAGGAGGGTATAGGATCGGTCCCGGTATATGGTTCCGGTTTCCATGGCCACGGCCCCTTCGGGAGCCACATAGGCCACAAACTTTATCCCGCCCTTGAAATCTGCGGTTACTCGGCGCTTGCCGTCCACAAGTGTATATGAACCGTCCCCGGTTTCGAAGACAATACCAGGCTTCCCGCCGGAAATGCTCTTCACGGGGAAAGAGCCTTTCCAAATGCGGTCAGCGCCCTTGTCGGCCTCATATTTCCAGAAGTATTTGCTGCCGGAAAGGCCTTCTATGGTGCAATTCGACGGATGGGACACGCGGAAGAAGGGATGCAGGAGCTCGGTACAGGAATAAGCGTCGTCGTCCGTGTTGGTTACCCGGAATTCTGCCGATAGTTTGTCACCAAGCCGATACTCCATTTCCGCATGGAACTTGTGGGGCCATACCCTGCGGCTGGACTCGCTGTCATCCAGCGCAAGCACAACGCTGTCTTCCGACTGCGATACAACAGTCCAGTCAAAGTAAGGGGTGAGTCCATGGATGTTGCATCCCGGACGGCCTTCATAGATAGCCCATGGCCAGTAAACGGGGATGCCCAGATTGCCAAGGACCTCCGTCTTTCCTGCCGGCTTCCAGCTGCGCATATTGGCGCCGCGAAGGTCCACGCGGGCGCTTCCCGCCGCATTTGACAACACCACCTGCGTCTGAGGCTGCGAGACGCTCTCAAGCCAGGCCAGGTCTTCCGCAGAAAGCTGCCGGAGAGATGCCAGCCGGTAGGTTCCGCCCCAGGCCATCAGGTGGTCGTTAAGGCTGCCACGCTTGTTCTCGCCGGTGCGGTACTTGCTCCAGCGGGTCTGGAACCAGGCTTCGTTTTTGGAACCCACAGGACGCTCAAGTGAGTGCCAGAGTTCCCTGTTCTCGTCGGCAAAACCCTGCGTGCCGTTGCGCCACATGAGAGCGGCGACTTCTTTCCACATGGGATCCTTATCGGCTCTGGACAAGGCAAAGAGTTCAGAAATGAGCAGATTGCCATAATCGTCAAGCGCGGAGTGCTCCGTTCCCACGATGGTTGCCCCGGCCGGACGCCAGTTGTAGATGGAAAGGTCCAGGTCAGGGCCATAAGTTGGATTCTGGAGATAAACCCATGACAGGAAATACCACCCTGCTTTGCGGGCATAGTTGAGGTATCTGCGCTTCCCGGTCATCTTCCACATCTCCACTGCCGCAGAGAAGAAAGGCTGGATACCTTCACGGTCAACGCTGGAACAGTCCATGGCGCCACCGTTGCATTCATAGCGGTCTATATCTCGGCCGTAATAATACTTGAAACCGGCGTCTATGGCATTTTTCACCGCCACATCGTGCGTAAGGGCCCAGTAACGCACCAGTCCCATCAGGACAAAGCCGCCGCAGTCTCCAGCCGCATTGACCAGCTCACCTGTGGAGAAGTCCCACTGTGAGCCCAGGCCACCGTCTCCGGGAAGGGAAGCCAGAAGCGCCTTCACCACTCTGGCGGCCGACTGCTCAAATTCATCGGCATAATCGTCCGCGTCAATTCCAAGCGCACTTATCTCCTCCCCGTGTGACCGGAGGAACTGCACCGTACGGGCGAGTTCGCCTATGGACCATCCCACTTCAGAAGCATCCGTGAAGGTCTTTCCGGGAACGGGCTTGGAACCACGGCGGAAAAAGCCGCTCTCCTGCTGGCGGACACGAATCCAGCTGCGGATGACCTCGCACCCGAAATGAACCCCCTCCCTGTCTCCTTCTTCCAGAGAATACTCCATGGTAAGGCGAGCTTTCTGGAAGCTCTGGGAGGCAAAACCGATATTGATGGTGCCGCCGCTGACGATGTACTCGCCCGGAGCCAGCAGTTTGGACTTTTCAACATCGTCGTTTTTCCAACAGTTCAGCGTCAAGTCCTTTTCATAATCGGCCAGCGTGTAACCTTCCTTGGAACGGGCGATATTCATGTAACCCATGGTGAACATCTTGTCATCATGTCCCGTGGAGAACCAGGAGCCCTCCTCGTCACGCCGGCGGTTCCAGTCCAGGAAAGTGCGGTCAAGGCGGGCTGTCTCTTGCACTGTGTGCTGGGACTTCGTTTCATGGCTCAGGTGTTTCCATGCCACCGGGAACACTACTGAATAACCGTAGTTCTTCCACTTTGGGCGCCCCTTGCAGGCGTATGCGTCCACAGTGTAACTCTCACCAGGTGCCAAGGTAATGAACTGGTCATACCGTTCCGTAAACTTGCGCTTGTCCGTATAGGAAACAGGAGCCTCTGTCATGGGCCAGTATATCAGGTGACGGAAAGACCCGTCTGGGAGCTTCTCCAGCGAGGCCGATCCCGTTATGGAGTTGAGGTCCGCGTCGGAAGCGAACAGGCCGAAAGCCCTGCGTCTGCCCTCGCTTATGGAACAGCCGGGAATACTGCTTCTGTCACCGGCAAAAACCCAAGGTTCCCCGTCCTTTTCCCAGCCGTTGGGCATCACAGTTGCAAAAGCGCGGCCGTCGCTGAGGATGAAGTCCCCGACAAACTCGTTTCCGTTGTAAAGCACACCTGGAATCAAGTACCTTGTAGCCTTAATTCCGGGCTCTGCCGACAGTACCAGCTTGAAAGTCTGGGGCGAATCCGTGTTGTTTGTAGCGGTAAGAGAAAGGCTCCAAACCGTTGTTCCGTTTTCCCTGCCCTTATTTACGTCCAGCGTAGTGACAAGTCCGTCAACGGCCGGCTGGGTAAAGGCCGAGAATCTGGGCGACACTGCACCCAGCAGGCAGAATAAAAGAATCAGTTTCATAAATTAAGGGTTTTGCCTTGTAACTGGGAACTCGGTTATACGCAGCGTCGTGCAGCCATAGGGGATGAGAACTATCTCCTCTTCGGGCCCAAGCCTGGCCTGGTACTGATTGCTGAAAGGCATGGGGCCGGCGCTGCCGTTATACATGCCCCAACTCTGTATCTGACGCGCCCTGGCGTGAATCTCAAGGGGTGCGTTCTCAACGTTCCAGGGGTATCCGGACACATCCCTGCGGACAAAGGTATAAGACTCGCCGGGGTCTCCTTTCTCAATATCGCGGGTAAGGAGGCACCAGTTCCACGGCGTAGGTGAATGCACTTCCCAGTACCATTCGCCATACTTGGAACCAGCCTCCAAAGGCTTCTTCTCCCACTTCTCTTCCATCCTGAGCGCATACACAAGCGGTCCGCGTTCCACTGCGGCCGATTTCTCATACCATCGGCCCACTTTAATCTTTGCCGGGGCGGAGAGCAACAGCACATCGCCGTTTCTCCACTCCCGGCTTATTACGGCTATTCCGCCCGCTGGCGTGGGGACATCCACCTTCTCCCCGTTGACAGTAACCGTGGCGCCTTCACTCCACCCCGGAATACGCAGATGGAGGGGGAAAACAAGGCCTTTTTTGTTTTTCTTTTTCTGGCCGATTTGCTCCACCGTGATGCGCACCTCGTCGGCAAAGGGATAGCCGCCGTCTTCCCTGAGACGGACCTGTGTGCCACCAGCCACCTTTGCCGTTACCAAGGAAGGACCATAATAAAGTGCGGCAAGGCCGCCGTCATCGGTGGCGAACCACATATTTCGGACGAACTTAGGCCAGCCCTGATGCAGATTGGCAGTGCAGCAAGGATATCCTGTCAGGAGGCCGAACGTCCCTTCAGTGCCATAATAGCATGTCTGGAAATTGCGGGCGCGGCGCGACACCTCAACCTGATTGAGCTGCTGGTAGTACTGGCGGCCGTCGTAATTGTCCGTGATATGCGTGGGAAGGGCATTGTAGGCCACTTTCTCAAGCCAGTCTGCCCAGTCTGTACGGCCGGTAATCTCTATCATCTTCTCCAGGGAGAACATAAGCTCCACAACCGAGCAGCATTCCGTACCCTGGGTAGGATTGGCACCGTGAAGATACTCATCGCCGCCATACATGCCCGTGGGCCAGCCTATGTACCTCATCAGGTCCTTATAGCCGGTAACAACCGCCTCTATGTCAGACTGGTTGTGAGTGGCTTGATACTCAATGACAGGAGCCTTGAAACCCTGGGCCAGATTCACACAGTGAAGGGAGAACATGGTGTCCAGCGTATTTCCGCCGCCAAGTCGTTCCTTCCATGGGACTGTCTGCTCCATGATGATTTTCCCAAGATCCAGGAGGAACTCATCTCCTGTGATGTTATACAGCCAATAGACTATATAGAGGTTGTCCGCCCCGCGCTCAGCCGCCCAAAAACTCCAGTTTCCAAGCGGTGTCTCTCTCAGGTGTTCCAACTGGTAGCGGAAGTACTTTGTCATGAAGCCAGGGATGCGGGGGTCCTGGGTGGCGTCATAATACTGTTTCAGGAATTTAAGCACCACCATGCGGGGCCACCAGTCATGGGTCCTGTCACGCTGTAGGCCGTCTTCGTTCGGAAGGTCCTCTGACGGGCCGAAGAAACCGTTTTCCTGCTGGCTTGCAAGCGCCCATTCAACCCAGGGGCGGGCCTTGGCCTTGAGGGCCTCATCGTCAAGGATGTAGGCAAGTGGAATGAGGCCGTCTATCCAGTATGGACCGCGCTCCCATTTGTCGCCGTCACCGCCCAGCCAGCCGTTGCGCTCCCCGAATATCTTGGGGACAAGCTGGTCCAGGTGACCGGTCATGCCGGCAGCCATTATGTCCAGCTGGTCTTTTAGCCAGCCATCAGGCTTCACCGCCCCCAGGGGCAGCTCCATGTACTGCTTGTGCACCAGTGGCGCACGGTTGTTAGTGTAAAGGTCCTGCGCCTCAGCGGCAGGACCAATCACTAAAAACGCTAAAAGAGTGAGAAGGATGGCTGATTTCTTCATCGGTTACTTTGTTGCGCCATACTCATAGCTGCCAGGCCAAATATTGGTGGCATTACGGAGGTATCCTCTGTAATCAACATCCAACGGCTTACGGCCGGAGCCTTCGTCAAGGGTGTTGAGCCAGGTCTTGAACGCCGTGCTGTTGTTGGTGTCGAAATACTCGATGGCGGCCTCGACCTCTGCAGGCGTGGCACGATAATCCACGGCCGGGTCTGCATTATAATATGTGGTGGGTAACTTGGTAATCTTGAGCAGATGGTATCCTATACCGTCAAACGTACCAACCCAGGACGGGAAATCATCCAGGCCGATTTCCTGATCAGAACCCGCCATGGCGTTTGTCTGGTCTATGGTTCCGTATGAGGAGCCGTCGGCATTATACCCGCTGTGCAGATTGTGGCCGAAAGAGGACACCGTCTTCCCACTGGCAACTGCAATTGCTTTCTTGAGAGCAGGCTCACTGCCGGCACCTGAATTGACAAACAGGCTGTTTACTATCACAGAGTTTTTAGTGGCTGAAAACACTACTCCGGGATAGGATGAGCCCAGCCTCAAAGATGTGTTGGCCATGAGGATTTCGCCGTTTGTACTGCGGATGGTTGCGGGAGAGCTGGTGCTCTTGTTCTGGTTGTTGTAGAACACGCAGTTGTACATTGCTATGGGACCTGAAGTTCCCTGAACAGTAGAGGCGGAGGCTCCTGAATAGTTCATGTAGAAGGAGCATGCGTTCATGTACAAAACCGCAGTGGCATCCTTTGTCCTGATGGCTCCGCCATTCTTGGAGCACAGGTTGTGGTAGAACCAGCAGTGATCCAGCTTCACGCTTGCATTCTTCTCCACGAAAATGGCACCGCCTGTGGATGCTTTGCTTTCATCGATGCCGGTTTTCAGGGATGTAGGGGTTTCAGGATCATAAACGATATCCGTGGCATGGCCTTCATTCTCCTCAAAATAGCAATCCTTGATCATGATATCTGAATCAAAGGTCCATTTACCCACAAAGATAGCTCCTCCGCAATAACCTGTGGTGCTGCCTGCACGGTTGTGATAGAACTCCGTATCTGAGATATTGACCGTACAAGAAGCCTGCTGGGTGATGGAGATGGCGCCTCCGTTGGTTGCAGCAGTGTTGTTGTTGAAGCGAGAATCCTTTATTGTGAGCGTACCCTTGTTCATGTGGATTGCGCCGCCATTGGCAGCTGCAGTGTTGTTGGAAAAGACACATGCATCCAGAGTGACATTGGCCAAACCGCCCACACGCATCGCGCCTCCGCCCACTTCGGTAGAAGTATTATTGCTGAAAGTACAGCCCTTGAACAGAATCGTACCGCCCACTGCACGGACAGCACCACCGCCGGTGGCTGTTTTGTCTATTGCAGATTCAGTTGTAGTGGTGACATTGACATTGCCGTCAAAGACGCAGTTGACCACCTTGATGTTCTTACAGGTATTGATGCAAAGCGCAGAGCCCATGCCCTGATTGCCGCTGGCGTAGGCTTTTCTGAATTCAAGGCCATCCAATACCGCTGTGATGTTTGAATTATTGGTAATAAGAATACGGTTCTCGCCGGTTCCGTCATTATCCTGGTCACCGCTCAGGATGGTCCTGTTGGTGGTAATATCCCTGCCGGCAAGCGAAGTCCCGGTTGCTGTTGAAGGATAACCGCCGTATATGGAAAGACCTGTGATACCGGCATTAAAAGTGCAGCCGGCTGCAGCTTGAGTAGGATACGTACCCGCCGCCATAAAGACTGTATTGTCAGTAGATTTGTTGATAAGGAAAGAATAGAACTCCGTAGAGCCCATGGCATTGTCCCAACTGGAACCGTCCTTAAGGCCGGCACCGGCCACGGTGACGAACTTCTTGTTTGCAATTACCCCGGGATCACCCACATTGATCTTCATGATCTTGCGGCGGACAACGTTCAGGGTGTTGCCGGTAATTTTTTCACCAACTGCGGAACCGGACTTCTTGAGCTCGATATAGATACCGGCATCAAAGCTGCCCGGAAGGACGGCTACGTAATATGTGCCTGCACCGCCAAGACCTGAAAGCGTAACGGACGTGGAGCCGGATTCAACGCTGCTCACAGACGGAATACCATCGGTGAATGAAACCGTTGCCTTACCAACCAGCGGAGTGCTGTTGTTGGAGCTGATGACAATCTCATCAACATCGGCAGTGGTTGTGATTGCCAGAAGGCCGCCAAGATTCTTGATGCTGCAGGTGGGCTGGGCATACTCTGCCACCTGTATGGCGGTGCTTCCAAAAGTACCATCCTGGGTGGCAGGTACGGTAACCTTCAGGCTGCCGGATTCATATCCTGCAGTGATGCTGGAAGGGTAAACCAGATAAAGGGCGTCTTTATCTCCGGGGATTGTGGCTGTGAAACTTGCGCTTGCTCCGGGAGCACCGGCAGCGGAACTTTCCACCAGGCCTCCGTCATAAACTACACCAAGTTTGTCAGCCGCCTCCCACTGGACATTACCGCCGGAATCTATCGTTGTCTTGGAAGCGTCGGCATCCGTCTCATGGGACACTGCAAAAGAGATGGTCTTTTCTGGGACATCCTGATTGACTTTTGTAAAATCCTGTTCCTTTTCACAGGAAAACAACATAACGGCAGCAGCCGTCAGGAAAAAAATACTTTTCTTCATAACAGCAGGATTATTACATTTCAAAATCTTCTGAATCCCATCCTTCCGGAGTTACGGAAGTGAGGATACCTATAGCCCCGGTGATGGTAAGGAGCTCAGTCTGGGGCGCCTCATAAACGGCGCGCTGGTCAAAAACGGATTGTACGTGTTGCATATATGGTTAGTATTTTGCCGATTGCCGCAAAAATACAAATTCCAAATATCCAACAAGGAGAAAAAAAGCCCAAACTATATAAGAAAAAGTTCAGCCGGGAATCAATAATCCCTTTTATACCACCAGTTTATTTGTGAACTGACCGGCGCCGTGACACCGTCCCTGTTCAGCCCGAAACACAGCACACCCTGCGGCGCAGTCTCTTCACGGGCATCGTAGTCTATGGTAAAGGGTTCAACGTAGGCATTGCGCGTACTCTGCTTGACACCGCCGCTGAAAGGATATGCGTGGTAACACACAAAACGGTTGCCGCAAGGGTCATTGAACAGGAATACGTGCCCAGCCCCGCGAAGGTCCTCAGACCGGGCCGACGAAAACACCGGATTCCCGGCGTACTTAATCCATGACGATTCCTTCAGGGGGTCTGCGTAGTCGTCCCCTTCGCGGGCAAGGGTGAGCTGGCCCTGGCCGTAATCGGACCAATACCCGCTGCCGCAATATGTAAGGAAAATCTCACCGTGCTCCCCATAAACGGCAGTTCCGCCTTCCACAACCATGGGTAGCGTTGCGCTGGCGCCTTTCTTCTCCCAGGCCTGGGTTGGAGTAGTGATGGTGGATGCCTCGGAGGCTATCTGCCATGGTTTTGACAATCTGGCTATCCTTAGCCGCTGATAGAATTTACCATAGCCCTCCCCGCGGCCAACCTCATCCACCCAGGTGGCGTAAATCCCCTTATACCTGCCACTTGGAATCCTTAAGAAACTCACGCCTATTGCCCAGTCTTCAAAAGGCTGCCCGGAAGCGTCAAGGAAACGCTGCGAGGCGCCCTCCTCTCCAGTGATTGGGTTACCGTAAGGCCCGGAAGGCGAATTGCCAAGGGATTTCAGCACCACCGGACGGATATATGCCGAACTGTGATTGGAACCTCCTGCGCTATCGTCCTTCCTAAGGGCGAAAACCAGATACCACCCGGAATTACCAGGGCAATCCTCTTCCGAGAAATAGTGCATCTCCGGAGACCATGTGCCGTTGATGGTTGCCACTTCTCCGAAAATCTCCTTCACGCAGGGGTCCTCTGCGCTCCTGTAAATAAGGTTTGAGGATGCCGGATGGGCCGATGATGTCAGGCGCGCAAGGTCCGAGTCTATAACCATTGCCAGGTTGGCCGCCCCCGTCATGGACATATAAAACAAACCGTTGCTGTACACAATGCAGGGATCGGCCGTATTGGAACGGAGCAATGTTCCGTTCATGGTCATTTTCACCGCCGTTTCCTCAGGCTCCGTTTTGACGGGCGCCGGAAGAGTTGGTTTACATCCGGCCGCAAGGAGCAGGGATACAAGCGCAAGGCTTTTGAAATGGTCTATTTTCATTTTTTCTTCCGGCTGTATCTAATCACCGTTTCCACTGGGGCGCTGCGGCCGTTTCCCATGGCACCCATCCTCAGGACACCGTACGGAGCTGAAGGGTTCTTCAGGCCATAGTCAATAAAATATGGTTCGATGTATGCACCACGCTGTTTGGCCTTCTTCCCGTTCACAACGGGATAGGCATGATAGCAGAAAAAGCGCTGGCCTCTTCCGTCTGTCAGGAAGAAAGCGTGGCCGGCTCCCCTGAGATCCGATGAGCTTGCCGACGAGAAGACGGGGTTCCCGTCATACTTTACCCAGGACTCTGTCTTGAGGGGGTCTGCATAGTCGTCCCCGTCCATCAGGAGCGTTAGCTGGCCAAGTCCATAGTCACTCCAATAGCCGCTGCCGCTGTAGGTCATGAAAATTTCTCCGTGCTCTCCGTAAACGGCGGTGCCGCCCTCCACAACGCATGGGTGGGTTTTGCTGGAGCCATGGGTTTCCCATTCCTGAGTGGGTTTGGTGATGAGCCCGGGAGTGCCGGCAACCTGCCAGGGACTGCTAATGCGGGAAATCATTATTGTCTGGTAGAAGTTTCCAAGGCCCTGCCCACGCCCCACTTCCTCTACCCAGGTGAGATAGACGCCTTTGTACCGGCCGCTTGGAATGCGCAGAAGGCTGGGACCCACGCACCATCCCGTGAGGAACTCCCCGTTCTCATCCAGAAACGGCTGGGTGTGGTTCTCGTCTCCGGTCACCGGGTTCACATACGGCCCGTCAACCTTTCCGCTTGCCGATTTCAGAACGCACATCCGGATATTCCTGGAACTCGTCTTGCCGTTTTCCTCGACCTTCTGTCTTAGGGCAAGATATATATACCAGCCGGACTCTCCCGGAAACTCTTCCTCGGAAAAATAATGGATTTCTGGAGACCAGGTTCCGTTTATGACTGCACCAGGGCCAAAAAGTTCCTCTACGGAAGGGTCCTTTGCAGAATCATAAAAGATATTGTCCAAAGTGGGATGGGCATCCACGTCCAGGGAGGAAAGACTCCTGTCCTTCACCATTGCCAGGCGCGATGACCCCGTCATCGTAAGGTAAAAGTAACCGTTGTCAAAGACCAGGCAGGGATCTGCCGCAGCGCGGCGCACAAGAGTTCCGTCGAGGCTCTGTGCGAAGACCAGGGCTGGCAGTAGGACTGAAAGGCACAAAAACAGGCGCTTCATAGGACTTTTGTTTTATTGTTATCTGGCGTAAAAACGCCATTCTGTGGTGCTATAGTACTTCTCTCCCGGTCTCAAGACGGTGGAGGGGAACCTTGGCTGGTTGGGGCTGTCGGCAAAATGGATGGTCTCAAGGAGCATCCCGCCAAATTTTTCCACCGGACCGTATTTTCCCTGAAGGCTTCCGTCAAACGCCCGGGCGGTATATGTGAGAAGGGCCGGTTCCGTGGTCCATGTCTCAACCCCGCGGCCGCTTCCCTTGTCATACAGGTCCGCCGCCTTCCTCAGAGTTCCGTCCCAATCCCGTATTGCCCAGCAGGCTGACATACCGTGCATGATGCGCAGCTGCTCCGACGGCATGTCTATCCTGTAATCCACCCGGTGGGGCTCCCTGAAATCAAATGGCGTATCCTGAACCGGAAGGATAAGATCCGGGCACATCTGGGCGTTGTTCTGGATGCACTCATCGGCCTCTACCTGCAAAAGATGGTCCATAACGTAACCGCCCTGCGCACCTTTGAGGTTGAAAAAGGAATGATTACTTAGGTTGATGACGGTTGGCGCGTCCGTAACCGCCTGGTACTCAACCTTAACAACATTATCTTCTGTGAGCCGGTATGTCACAAGGCAGTCGCAATTACCGGGGAAACCAGACTCCCCGTCAGGAGACAGGCGGTGGAAACGCACACCCACGCAATTCTCTTCCTTGAAAGGCGTTCCTTCCCAGACAAAGCGGTCCATGCCCTGGGAAGCGCCATGGCACTGGACAGGCTCTCCTCCCAGCATCTCGTTTGCCTCCAGCCTATATGTCACGCCGTCCAGGGTGAACGATGCGTGATTGATACGATTCCCATACCTGCCGATAACGCAGCCCAGAAAACGCTCCGGGCGGGCATCCTCAAAGGTCCTAAGGTTGTCCGGCCCTACAATAACATCGTCCAGGACTCCGCCGCGATCCGGCATGAAAATGCTGATAATGCGGGCACCGTAGTCGGTCAGCGACACGGATGCCCCGGAAGAGTTGGTGAGGACATACTTATGGGCAGGCTCTCCGCTTGACAAAGTCCCGTATTCCTGCTCCGTCACTGAGAGCTGCGGCCGGGAACCGCAGCCGGCCACCAAAAAGGCAAGGATGAGTATTCTTTTCATCGTATTCGTTTTTGCAAATATAAACAATTATCGCTTTTTCGCTATCTTTGTATCGTGAAAATCGGGAACATCGACCTTGGGGAAAAGCCGGTTACGCTGGCACCCATGGAGGACGTGACGGACGCGTCCTTTCGCATCCTGTGCAGGGAAGCCGGGGCGGCCATGGTCACAACCGAGTTCGTGTCCTCCGACGGTCTGGTGCGTGATGTGCAGAAGACCATCGCCAAGATGAAAACGCTCCCGGAAGAGTCTCCGGTGGCGGTCCAGATATACGGCAGCATCCCGGAGGCGATGGTGGATGCGGCCAAAATGGCAGACCGCGCGGCAGAGCTTGCCGGAGGTCACGGTGCCGACATCATCGACATCAACTTCGGCTGTCCCGTTTCCAAGATAGCGGGCCGCGGCGCCGGGAGCGGCATGATGCGCGAGCCGGACAAGATGGTTGCAATCACCAAGGCCATAGTGGATGCGGTGGGAAAGCCGGTCACCGTCAAGACCCGCCTGGGGTGGGACGATTCCTCAAAGATAATCGTAGACCTGGCGGAAAGGCTGCAGGACACCGGCATCGCCGCCCTTACCATTCACGGGCGCACGCGCTGTCAGATGTATAAAGGAGAGGCAGACTGGACGCTCATCGGCGAGGTCAAGAACAACCCGCGGATGCATATTCCCATCATCGGCAACGGTGACATTAATACCGCAGCTAAAGCAAAGGAAGCCTTTGACAAGTGGGGCGTAGACGGCATAATGGTTGGCCGCGCCAGTTTTGGCCATCCATGGATATTCACGGAAATCCGTCACCTGCTGGACACCGGAGAAGAGCTTCCGCCCATGTGCGTTGCAGACCGTGTAGCCCTTGCCAAAAGGCATTTCCAGCTGTCACTGGACCTGAAGGGTCCCATCACCGGCGTCTATGAAATGCGCCGCCATTTCTCCTGCTACTTCAAAGGACTCCGTGACTTCAAGGAAACCCGCATCAAGCTTGTCACCTCAAAGGACGTTGACGAAATCTTCGCCACCCTTGACTACGTCGCCTCCCGCTGGGGCTCAGATGCCCCTGAAGTTGAAGGCGCCTACGGCCTGTAGCCCCTTCTGTTATTCCGGTGCCCCTATCTGGAAAATGCGGAAGGTCTGCTTTTTTGTTGCAGACCTTCCGCGCAGAAACTAAAGCGGCAGCTCTTCGATGAAGGTGAGTCCGTTGGTGTACTTGCCACTGACGGTGACTTTGTGCTCCGCAACATCCGGGAACAGCAGAATCTTGGCATTGGCCTTGCCTGTGGCCTGGATTACGCCGCCTTCAACTTTCCAGGTACTCTCCGCCACGTCGGTTCCTTCTATGCGGATGTTCTGGGAGTCTGCAAGTATGCGGAACTGGACGGGGTGTGGGAGCATTACGTCGGCAAAGAAATCCCTGAGGGCATACTGGATAACATAGGATTCCTTGTTTATCTTGAAGTCGTCGCCTATGTTTATGGAATGTATTCCCGGGAGGTCGTACTTGTGAAGGACGGCCTTTATGCCTCGTTTCTTCACGTAGGGAATTATTTCTCCATCACCGTACATTACGGGAGTAATAAGCTCATTGCCAAACACTTCCTGGAAAGGGTGGTCTACTCCGAAGGGAACAACCGGATCTCCGGTGCTGTGGAAGGAGATGATGGGAATCTTCTTGTTGTCCAGGACGGCGAGGTCGTTCACGGCACCCCACATGCTGCCCACCGCACGTATGGAGAAATCTGCCCTGGTGTGAGGATTCACCGCGTCGATGGGTCCCTCTCCCTTAGCCGATGAAGGGATATTGTCCTCCGACATGTAAGCTACGTTGAGGGCCGTTATGGCTCCGGCGCTGGTACCGGCAACGAATACGCGCTGGGGATCCACGCCATACTCCTTGTAATTCTTGACGATGAACCTTATGGCCGCATTCACATCCTGTACGGCACGGTAGCCGGCCTTCTCGATGGACGCCTTGTTTGCATGGAAACCAAGCCTGTAGTTTACGGAAGCCACGGTGTAGCCAAGGCTTGCAAAGTACTCTCCCCATTCCTTGTAGCCGGCGTTGGTCTTGTTCCCGTTGTAGAAACCGCCGCCATGGATAAGTACCAGGAGCGGCCTGGAGGCGACGCCCTTGTCTTTGGGCATGTAAACGTCCATTGTAAGGGGTATCTCCTTCTTTTTCTTGTCTCCCATCTTCTGCATGTAGATGCCCAGGAAGGGTTCGTCGGAGTCCGGGTAATCGGCCCAATAGCCGACAGCCCTGCCATACACCACGTCCTTTTTGGTCTTTACGGAATAGACCGAATCCCTGTATTCGCAGGTCTTGGGGCGTTCTATGAACATGGGCTCGGAATACGGGGTAATCTCTTTCAGGAAGAGCTTTTCTCCTGTATCTTTCTGGTAGTATCCCTTGCGGGATTTCTTTATGCGAAGACTCTGCTTCTGGGCATAGAGCTTGCCCTTGTCTGCATATAAAGTGCCCTCCCAGGTGCGGAGGCCGGCTTTGTGAAAACTGACGTAACCGGAATCTGCCACTGTAACTACTTTATAGAGCTGTCCGCTGACAATCTTTGCGGGACGGCCCTCGCAGGCGGTGATGAGCACAAGCAGTGCGAGGCTCAGTATGGTTCTTTTCATCTTATACATTTGTGATGATATGTGTGAAAGCTTCTTTGTCTTCTTCGCTCAAAAAACGGGCCTGCACGGGCATGTAAAACAGCCTTTTTTTCACCTCGTCCGGCATTTTCTTCACGTCGCGGAGGCGCTGGGCGTCCTTTTCCGTAGTCATGATGCAGGCGGTGGGGTTCTGTTTCTGCGCATGAGAAATCTCCCTGATGTCGGCCAGGGTAAACTTGTGATGGTCCCCATACTGCAGTTTGCGGGATATCTTGTAGGTGTCCGACAACTGGCTCCTCAGCGGGGCGTCATTGGCTATGCCAGACACCAGGATAAGGCGCTTGGAGTAGATGTAGCGGGGGTCGGCCTCCTCAAATACGGGCTCCGGGGTATCGTAGCCGATGGTTGTGAAAAACAGCTTCTGGCTATCCTGGAGCTTGAGGCGGCGGCGCCACTCCTGCCGGTCCCAGCCGCTCATTTCCGCCGGGCATTTTGTGACGATTACAACCTGCGCGCGCCTGATCTGCGAGGGAAGGTCCCTCAGGCGCCCCCAGGGCATGAGCCTATCTTTGAAAACCGGCCTGTTGTAATCTACCAGGACTATGTTCAGGGAGGCGTTCAGCCTGCGGTACTGGAAGGCATCGTCAAGCACTATTATCTCCGTGCCGTCCGCAGCCAGTTTTTCGCAGCCGCGAATGCGGTTCTTGTCCACGGCAACCTTCACGGAAGGGAACTTGCGGGCAATCTGAAGGGGCTCGTCCCCGGCGAAGCGGGCGCTGGAATCCCTTTGGACAATCTGGAAGCCTTTAGACTTGCGCTTGTACCCGCGGGAGAGCACGGCAATGTTGCGGAAGCCCCACCTGTCGCTTGCCATAAGCTCACGAAGAATCATTTCCGTATGCGGAGTCTTGCCCGTTCCGCCCACGGTGATGTTCCCTACGCAAATTGTGGGAACCTCTGCCTTGTATGTCTTCTTCCAGCCCTTGTCAAAGGCCAGGTGCCTCAGGGCCAGTATCAGTCTGTAAATCATATCTCTAGAGTTTCTGCACCCTCACGGATTCGTCGTGGATGGCGGTCATGATGGCGCGGATGGCCTCGCGGGATATTCCCATGGCCTCCGCCCTTTCTTCCATGGATGCAAGGAGGGACTCCCACCTGCCTGCCTGGAGGATGGCTACGTTGTGCTCACGCTTATATTCCCCTATCTTCCGGCTCACGTTCATGCGGTCACGAAGGAGGTTCAGGAGGTTGTCGTCAATGACATCGATCCTGGCGCGAAGGGCCTCGATTCCGTCGCGGTAGCCCTCGTCCTGGGAGGTGCTTTCCCTTATTGCAAGGCTTTCCAGAAGGGTCTGGAGGTCACGCGGGGTAAGCTGCTGCTTGGCGTCCGACAGGGCGCAGTCCGGGTTGCAGTGGCTTTCCACCATAAGACCGTCCAGGCCAAGGTCCATGGCCCTCTGGGACAGTTCCTGCAGGTACTTACGGTCCCCGGCCATGTGAGAAGGATCGGCAAAAAACGCCATTCTGGGATATCTGGTGCGCAGTTCGATGGCCAATTTCCAGCCGGGGTCGTTCCTGTAGGGGATGGGGGCCGATGTGGAGAATCCCCTGTGTATGACGCCCAGCCTCCGGAGCCCGGCACGGTTAAGTCTTTCCAGCGCGCCAATCCAGAGGTCGATGTCCGGGTTCACCGGATTCTTCACCAGGACCGGGATGTCCGTCCCTTCAAGGGCATCGGCAATCTCCTGCATGAGGAAGGGGTTGGCCGATGTCCGCGCCCCTATCCAGACCATGTCCACGCCGTACTTGATACACTCCAGGACGTGCTTTTCGCTGGCCACTTCCGTGCACACCCACATGCCAAGCTCCTGCTTGACCCGGCGGAGCCACCTGAGGCCAGGGACGCCGACGCCTTCGAAGGAACCCGGATGCGTACGGGGCTTCCAGATTCCGGCGCGGAAAACGTGTATCTCGAAGGCGGCAAGGCCCCGGGCGGTTTCCATCACCTGCTCTTCACTTTCTGCACTGCACGGGCCTGCAATGCACATTGGGCGAGGCAGCGTGAAGCAGCCCCACTCCGTTCCGGGGATTATATCAAGTTCGTGAGACATCAGCGGATAATCTTCTTTATTCTGTTGGCTTCCAGGATGAGTTCGCGGAGCTTTTCCTCATCGTAAGCGTCTATTGCGCTGCGGAATTCCTTCATCTTCTCTATATAGGTGTCCATAACGCGAAGCACGTTGTCCCTGTTCTGGGACAGGATGGGAACCCACATGTCCGGGTTGGACTTTGCAAGGCGCACGGTAGAGGAGAAACCGCCGGAGGCAAGGTCAAAGATATGCTTTTCGTCCTTCTCCTTGTCCAGCACCGTCAGGGCAAGGGCGAAGGAAGTGACATGGGAGATGTGGGAGACGTAGGCGGTATGGAGGTCGTGCTGCTCCGCGTTCATGTAGATGGGACGCATGTTCAGGACATCGTACATCTGTTCTATCTCCTTCACAGCCCTGGGGGCCGATTCCTCCGCGTTCGCGAAGATGCAGGCCCTGCCGTCAAAAAGGCCAGGCTGTGCCGCCCAGGGGCCGCTGTACTCCGTTCCCGCCATGGGATGCGTGCTCACAAACTGCTTCCTGCGCGGATGATATTTCACCGCCCGGCAGATCTCCTCCTTTGTGGAGCAGACGTCGATCACAATCTTGCCGTCCTCCAGCCGGTCCAGAATCTGCGGCACCATCTTCACGGCCGTGCCCACCGGCACGGCAACAACGATGATATCGGCCTCCGCCACACACTCATCCAGCGATACCACCTTGTCCACAAGGCCTATGGTGAGGGCGGCCTCTGCGGCCACGGAATCGGCCTCTACGCCAAGCACGCGGGAGGCAAAGCCCCTGCGCCTGAGGTCCAGCGCCATGGAGCCGCCTATGAGGCCAAGGCCTGTTACTCCTACGGTTCTCATAGGCTCTTTATCTTTTCCAGGGCCCTTTCCAGGGTGTCCACATTGGCGCAGAGCGATATGCGGATGTAGTTCTCTCCGTTTTTGCCGAAGATGAAGCCCGGGGTGATGAAGACACCGGCGTCGTAAAGGAGCCTGTCGCTTACGTCGGCACCTTTCAGGCCATCCGGAAGGCGGCCCCAGACAAAGAGGCCTGCGGCGTTGCGGTCATAGGTTGCGCCGATGGTATCCATTATGCGGTATGCAACCTCTGCGCGGCGGTAGTACTCTGCATTAAGCTTCTCAAACCAGTCCTCACCGGCTTCCAGGGCCTTTACGGCGGCAAGCTGCAGGGGGCGGAAGATACCGCTGTCCATCTGGCTCTTGACCTTGAGGATTTCCTTGATGTAGTCTGCCTGACCCGCCACCATGCCAAGGCGCCAGCCTGCCATGTTGTGGGCCTTGGAAAGAGAGTTCATCTCCAGGCAGCCTTCCTTTGCACCGGGCACCTCAAGGATGGAAAGGTGCTCTTTGGTTCGAATAAAGCTGTACGGGTTGTCGTTGACGATGAGTATGCCGTGACGGCGCCCGAAGTCAACAATTTTGCGGTACAGATCCTTTGTGGCCTGCGCTCCGGTGGGCATTCCCGGGTAGTTGGTCCACATCATCTTCACGCCCGTCAGGTCCATCTTTTCCAGGGCGTCAAAGTCCGGGTACCAGCCGTTCTGCTCCGTAAGGCTGTACTTCACAACCTCTGCCTGAACCATCTGCGAGGCCGATGTATACGTGGGATACCCGGGGTCCGGGACAAGCACCCTGTCTCCCTCGTTGAGGAAAGTAAGGGAAATGATGAGTATGCCTTCCTTGGAGCCGGTGAGGGGCTGGATTTCGCATGAGGGATCCAGCTCCACGTTGTAATAACGCCTGTACCAGGCTGCGAAAGCCTTGCGGAGCTCCGGAATTCCGGTATAGCTCTGGTATCCGTGAACGCCGTCCCTGACCGCCTCGAGCGCGACTGTCTGCAAGGCCTCCACGGGCGGAGTGCCGTCCGGAGAGCCTATGCCAAGATTGATTATAGAATCAAGCCCGGCCTGCGCGCGCTGCGCATTGAGCCGGGCCATTTCCTTGTTCTTGACGGAAAAGTAATACTCCTTGACCGACAAGGTTCGGGTTGCTGGCTGTATGATCATACTGTAAGGATGTCCTTTTCTTTGGCGGCAATGACCTCGTCAACCTTCTTGACCCACTTGTCCGTAACCTTCTGGAGCTCTTCCTCTCCTTCCTTCTCTCCGTCCTCTGACAGGCCGTCGTTCTTCTGGGCCTTCTTGAGGAGGTCTATGCCGTCCCTGCGGGCGTTGCGGATGGTTACCTTGGTGGTTTCTCCCTGGGCCTTTGCCTTCTTGATGAGGTCTTTACGGCGCTCTTCGGTGAGTGCGGGAACCATGCAGCGGATTATTTCTCCGTTGTTGGAGGGAGTGAGGCCCACGTTGGCGTCCAGTATTGCTTTTTCTATCTTGCCTATCATGTTGCGCTCCCAGGGCTGGATGGCTATGGTCTTGGCATCCGGCGTGGTGATGGACGCAACCTGGTTAAGGGGCGTTGCCGTTCCGTAATAGTCTACCATTACCGGGTTGAGGATAGCCGGGGAGGCTTTTCCCACACGGTAGTTCTTGAGATCTTCTTCCAGGAAGTCTACGGCATCCTGCATCTTCACGGACATTGCGTCAACTATTTCTTTCGCTTTAGGTAACATAACTCAGTGTGTTTTTGCGTAGGTGCAAATATAGCAAAAAAAATGCTAAATTTTCTTATATTTGTATGTCAACAACTTACTGATATGCTCAAAAAACTAAGAGTGGCACTGGCATGGGTATTCTGGATAGGAATCACCATACTGCTGCTGGATTCTTCCGGAGTGCTGTACAAATGGCTTGGCTGGATGCCAAAAATCCAGTTCCTCCCTGCCGTCATGGCTGTTAATTCCGCGGTAGTGATCGCCCTGGTCCTGCTCACTCTGGCATTCGGACGCATATATTGCTCGGTTATTTGCCCCCTTGGCATCCTTCAGGACGGCATCTCCTTCATAGGCAGGGGCAAGAAAAAGACTCCATACAAATATCATAAGGAGCTCAAATGGCTCCGCTACGGCATCTGGGCGGCATTTGTAATAGTGTTTGTGCTTGGCATACAGTGGGCGGTAGCCCTTCTGGCACCGTACAGCGCTTATGGCCGCATGGTCCAGAGCCTGAAGCACCCCTACCTTACTACTGCAATTGTGGCGGCAGTAACGCTGGCGGTGGTCTTTGCCCTGTCCTTCAAGGGAGGGCGCACCTACTGCAATAGCATATGCCCGGTGGGAACCACCCTCAGCTTCTTCTCCCGCTTTGCAATGTTCCGCCCCATGATAGACACTTCAAAGTGCGTAAACTGCGGGCTGTGCGAGAAAAAGTGCAAGGCGCTGTGCATAGACTCCAAGAATCACAAGATAGACTATTCCCGCTGCGTAGACTGCTTCGACTGCCTGGAGAACTGCCATGCAGGGGCGCTGAAGTATGGGTTTGCGTGGGGGAGGAAGGAGATTGCCGATCAGGTCGGCAATGACGAAGGGAAGGGCGGCAATGACGCTTCACGCAGGGCGTTCATGGCCGGGACGGTCATGGCAATAGGTGCCACGGCACTCAAGAGCGTAACGGCAAGGGCGCAGGACGGAAAGAAACTGGACGGCGGCTTTGCGGAGATTCTTCCCAAAACAGCCATAGACAGGGAGACGCCCATCACGCCTCCGGGTTCCAAGAGCGTGAAGGATTTCTATCGCAAGTGCACCGCCTGCCAGCTTTGCGTGGCACAGTGCCCCAACAACGTTCTCAGGCCCTCCACAAACCTTGACCGCCTCATGCAGCCGGAAATGGGTTACGAGAAAGGTTACTGCCGCCCGGAATGCATCCGCTGCAGCGAGGTCTGCCCCAGCGGCGCCATCGTCAGGATTAACCGTGAGGAGAAGACTCAGTATCACATTGGTACGGCCAGGGTTAATCCCGAGCTTTGCGTCAGCGCAACCGGTAAGGCAAACTGCGGAAAATGCGCTTCAATGTGCCCCACAGGTGCAATTATGATGGTCAAGACCCCTGACGGATTCCGCCGTCCCACCGTAGCGGAAGAGGTCTGCATAGGCTGCGGAGCCTGCGAGCAGTACTGCCCGTCAAGGCCAGTCAGCGCAATCACCGTTAACGGCAAGGAGGAACACGTATGAAAAGAAGAGACTTCATAAAGATAAGCGGCGCTGCAGCGCTGGCTGCGGCATGTGCGCCGAGAGATTCCCGGTCAAAGCCGGGAATGACGGGAGGGAAGCCGGGAATGACGGGAGGCCTTGCCGAAGGGCCGGAAAGCATGCTCGTCCGGGAGAATCCCAGAAACGGAGACCGCGTGAGCGCCATAGGTTTTGGGTGCATGCGCTGGCCAATGATAAAGGATGCAAGCGGCAATGACATCATAGACCAGGAGGCAGTGAACGAGATGGTAGACTACGCCATAGCCCATGGTATCAATTACTTCGACACCTCCCCAGCATACCTCCAGGGCCTTAGCGAAAAGGCCGCCGGAGATGCCCTGAGCCGCCACCCCAGGGAGAGTTACTACATCGCCACCAAGCTGTCCAACTTTGGTGACAGGTCCACCAAGGCCTCAATCCAGATGTACCACGACTCCTTCAGGCAGCTCAAGACCGATTACTTCGACTACTACCTCCTCCACGCCATAGGCCGCGGCGGCAGGGAAGCCTTTAACCAGAGGTATGTGGAAAACGGCATGATAGACTTCCTCCGCAAGGAAAAGGAGGCCGGCCGCATCCGCAACCTGGGCTTCTCCTTCCACGGATCGGCAAAGGAATTCGACGCCTTTATGGAAATGTACGACAGCGGCGAAATGCTCTGGGACTTCGTTCAGATAGAGATGAACTACGTGGACTGGAGGCATGCCGACGGCCGCCGCAACGCCAATGCGGAATACCTGTACGCTGAGCTGGACAAGAGGGAAATCCCCATCGTCATAATGGAGCCCCTGCTGGGCGGACGCCTGGCAAACGTCCCGGAGGGAATAGCCCGCCAGATGAAGGAAAGGGAGCCGGACATGAGTCCCGCTTCATGGGCCTTCCGATTCTGCGCCACCTATCCCAGGGTGCTCTGCGCCCTTTCCGGCATGACCAACATGACTCCGCTGAAAGAAAATGTCCAGACCTTCGGCCACTTCAAGCCACTCACGGAAGAGGAACTGGAGTTCCTTGAGAAGATGGCCGTCCAGATGAAGGAATACCCGCTTGTGAACTGCACGGACTGCAAATACTGCATGCCCTGCCCCTGGGGCGTCAATATCCCGGGTGTATTCCAGCACTACAACAAGGCCATAACCGACGGAACATACGCCAAGAGCTCTGCCCAGAAGGACTACCGCAAGCTTAAGAAGGCTTACCTCACCAGCTATGACAAAGCCGTAGAGACCCTGCGTCAGGCAGACCGCTGCATAACCTGCGGCGAATGCCTGTCCCACTGCCCCCAGAGCATAGCAATACCGCGCGAACTCCACAGGATCGCGCGGTATGTAGAAGACCTTAAGCAGGACAGGATCTAGTACTTCACAAACTTTACTTTCCGGGAATTTCCGCCTCTGGGTGTCACGTCAGCCGTGTAAAGCCCGGGGGCGAGTCCCGTTATATCAACAGGAATGGGCTGGAACAGACCTCCTTCTTCCTGAAGCTGAAGCACTTTTGCGCCAGTGGAAGAATACACAACGACGCTATATGTGCTTAGCTTTTCAGAGGCCGGCCAGATATTCACAAGGTCTGTAGCCGCCTCCGGGAACACTTCCGTAACACTGCTCTTTTCCGGACTCCTGACGGCAACCTTGAAAGAGACCGTTGCGCTTTCACCAAGCGCATCGGTTGCAGTAATCGACACTGTGTCAAGGCCATACCCGGTTGTGAGGATAGAGAACCTGCTGCCTTCGTCGGTAATGGCGGCTACTTCAGGGTTACTGTTGCCAACCGTTACCGTCAGGATCTCTCCGTCTTCATCGGTAAAAAGTACGCCAAGGTCTGAAGGCTTGTTCCTGTAAGTAGTAATGCCGATTGAGCCGACGGAATAATTGTCAAAGCGGTAACTGCCCAGGCTTACTTCGGGGGTATGGTTTGGGAGGAGTGTGTAGGAGAAATCCAGAGTGAACTGCTCCGCCCCCCCTGAATAGAGGACAAACTTTGCCTTGTACGTGCCCGGAAGGGCGTTTCGGCCAGTAATAGTCACATTTCCGGTGGTGCTGTCGTATGCCAGTGCGTCAGAGCCGGGATTGCAGGATACGGTGTATCCCGGACTGGCCTTTACGGTAAGATGCAGGACCCTGGTCTCATGTGCATGAAGGACTACCGACTTTGCCCCAAGGGAAAGCGGATCCTCGTTCATGAAACCTCCATATTCGAACGATGCCAGGGCGTCGATTTTCTTTCCTATCGGAGTACTGCCGCCTATGGTTTTTCCAAGGCCGGCAAAAAGGATCTCCCTGGCTCTGTCGGCAGTGAAACCCTCCTGGCCATAATAAGATACTATCAGGGCGGCCACGCCCGAGACATGCGGGCAGGCCATTGAAGTACCGGACCAGTAGATGCCGCCATAGCCGGACGACCCTCCGCTCACATTTTTTGGAAGAGTGCTCCAGATGCTGTTGGACGACTTGCTTCCCTCACCGCCGGGAGCAGCAATGTCTACCCACGTTCCGTAATTGGAGTAAGACGCCTTTGCGCCCTTATCGTTGAACGCCCCCACCGTTATGACAGGATCATAGACACAGATGGGATCATAGTCTATATTCTCGTTGCCGGCGGCAAAAAAGACAAGTCCGCCCTTCATGGGAGAATCAGGACGCTGGTTTCCGTACTTGTCACAGCCTGCGTACTTTACAAAATAATCTATGGCGTCCTTAAGGTACGACGGAATGGTCAGAGATTTATAATTGGCGAGTTCCGCAGGGGTTACTTTTCCGTCCTGGTTCTCGTCGGCGCTGTACCCCCAGCTGTTCTGGGATATCACTGCGCCGTTGTCCGCAGCCCAGGTGAAAGCCCTGGCCGTTGCAACGTCGGAGGATCCATTTTCACCGGAAAGGATGGCGCAGGACATAATCCGGACGCCTGGAATGCCTGCCGCGGCGTCTCCTCCGGCCACGCCGCACAGTCCCGTTCCGTTGTTGTTGACAGCAGCAACAGTACCGGCAACATGGGTCCCATGGCCAATGTCTCCCTCATCTTCATACGTTTTTGGCGGACGGATGGTCAGATCCCAGCCCGGATCCAAGGCTGTGAACTTGAGTTCGCCACGGGAAAAATTATAACCGGTATGGCCCTGGGAATCTGTCCAGAGATTGGCCATAAGGTCCGGGTGGGTGGCGTCAATGGGCTCGTCCACAACGCTTACCACAACCGACTGTGAGCCAACCGTATATTCATCCCAGACGCCCTGGACGTTGATATCTGCGCCCGGGTTGGAATTATTGACGTAGTGCCACTGGCGGTAGAAAAGCGGATCGTCAAAAGAGGCGCGGAGCTTGATCCGGCGTGGAGGCTCCGCAGAGACGATGCCCCGGGCGGACTTCAGATTGTCCACCGCCTTGGTTGCCGGAATATCGTCCTTGAATCTTACAAGGAGGTATCGGTGAAGCCCCTCCCTGCGGATGCGCTCCTCAAACTCTTCTGAGTATGGGAACAGGCGCTCGACGCTCTCTATGCCAAGGCCTGCAAGACTCGCGGAATCCAGACCGGAAAGGGTATCATCCAGCACCACCGCAGTCCCGCCCTGCTGCCAGGACACAGAAACAACAGGCTCCGATGTGTTCGGAGCCTGGGTTTCAACGGGTTCGTTTACCGTACAGGCTACAGCCAGGATGGCTGCAAACCAGTACTTAGCGAAGCTTCTTGTAGCCGTAGCGAGCTTCATCAGCAAGTTCGATTTCGATGCGCATGAGACGGTTGTACTTTGCGATACGGTCTGTGCGGGAAAGGGAACCGGTCTTGATCTGGCCGCTGTTGGTTGCAACTGCGATGTCGGCAATGGTGGTGTCCTCGGTTTCGCCGGAACGGTGGCTGGTAACGGTGGTGTAGCCGTGACGGTGTGCCATCTCGATGGCGTCCAGGGTCTCGGTGAGGGAACCAATCTGGTTGACCTTGATGAGGATGGAGTTACCGGCACCCATCTCGATACCCTGCTGGAGGTACTTGACGTTGGTTACGAAGAGGTCGTCACCTACAAGCTGGCAGCGGTCGCCGATGGCCTTGGTGAGCTTGACCCAGCCTTCCCAGTCTTCCTCGGAGAGACCGTCCTCGATGGAGTCGATGGGGTACTTGGTGATGAGCTGCTTGAGGTAGCCTATCTGCTGGTCGGTAGAGAGCTTGCGGCCGCGAGGGTCTTTCTTCTTGCCGTCCTTGAGCTGCTTGTAGTCATAGAAGAACTTGCCGTCCTCCTTGAAGCAGAACTCGGAAGCTGCGCAGTCCATTGCGATGGTAACATCCTTTCCGGGAACGTAGCCTGCGCCTTCGATAGCTGCAATGATGCAGTCCAGGGCGTCGTTGATGCCCTTGAGTGCGGGAGCGAAACCGCCTTCGTCACCGACTGCGGTGGAAAGGCCGCGGCCCTTGAGCACCTTCTGGAGAGCGTGGAAGACCTCTGCGCCCATACGGACGGCCTCGGCCTCGTTCTCTGCGCCGATGGGACGGATCATGAACTCCTGGAATGCGATGGGGGCATCGGAGTGGGCACCGCCGTTGATGATGTTCATCATGGGAACGGGGAGAACGTAAGCGTTGGTTCCGCCGATATAGCGGTACAGGGGAAGGCCAAGCTCTGCAGCGGCTGCCTTTGCAACTGCCAGGGAAACACCAAGGATGGCGTTAGCGCCGAGCTTGCTCTTGGTAGGGGTGCCGTCCAGCTCTATCATGGCCTTGTCGATGGCCCTCTGCTGGGTAGCGTCCATGCCGATGATTTCGGGGGCGATCACCTTGTTCACATTCTCAACTGCCTTGAGAACGCCCTTTCCGCCATAGCGCTTCTTGTCGCCGTCACGGAGCTCGAGGGCTTCGTTTTCACCGGTGGATGCACCTGAAGGAACAGCTGCTACACCAACAAAACCGGAATCAAGGGTAACTTCCACTTCGATGGTAGGATTTCCGCGAGAATCAAGGATTTCCCTACCGAAAACAGATACGATTTGCATAATTTTATAGAATTAAAAAGTAAAATCCTTTAAATCGTACAAATTTAACACTATTTCTTCATATTAACAACAAAAGAGCCTCCCGCGTTTTCACGCAGAAGGCTCTCGAAAAACCGCGGCGACATACTCTTCCACCTGATGGGGCAGTACCATCTGCGCGGGTGAGCTTAACTTCTCTGTTCGGAATGGGAAGAGGTGGTTCCTCACCGCTATAGCCACGGCAGTATATGACTTGAGAGAATAAATCTTTGGTATCACTTCAGATAGTGCTCACTTTTGGTTTGCTTTTCAACAGACGCTAACTTTCTCTTTTTCAACGAAAGTCTTTCGGGCAATTAGTACAGGTCTGCTGAGGCCGTCACCGACCTTACACATCCTGCCTATCAACGTGGTAGTCTCCCACGACCCTCAAGGGAAAACTCATCTTGAAGACGGCTTC
>JAEEGJ010006510.1_pt1 | contig 34869 bp, 34 predicted proteins | sample 8958761 | NCBI WGS metagenome assembly JAEEGJ01 (sample SAMN16246546, study PRJNA631951) | gut metagenome | biome: gut microbiome; feature: rumen; material: RS-attached | host: Bos | place: Iran: Karaj | collected 2018-10
AGCTGGGAATCGAGAAAGAAGCAGCCGTATAACCTACGCTGCGCTTTTGTAAATTAGGAATTAGGAATTAGAAATTAGGAATGGGCTGCGCATGGCATCCCGTCCAAAGGAGAATAGAATTCCTAATTCCTAATTTTTAATTCCTAATTTAATGTAAGCTACAATGCACAAGGCAGGATTTGTAAATATCGTCGGAAACCCTAACGTGGGGAAGTCGTCGCTCATGAACCAACTGGTGGGCGAGCGCATCTCCATTGCCACCTTCAAGGCGCAGACCACGCGCCACCGCATCATGGGCATCGTCAATACAGACGAGATGCAGATAGTCTTCAGCGACACCCCAGGCGTGCTGAAGCCTAACTACAAGCTGCAGGAGTCCATGCTGCAATTCTCTGAATCGGCCCTGCAGGATGCCGACGTGCTGCTCTACATGACGGACGTCATTGAGAAACCCGACAAGAACATCGACTTTCTCAGCAAGGTGCAGAAGATGCGCTGCCCTGTGCTACTCCTTATTAATAAAATAGACCTCAGCAACCAGAAGGACCTTGAGGCGCTGGTGCAGCAGTGGCACGAGCTGCTGCCCAACGCAGAGATTATCCCCCTTTCGGTGACGAATCGTTTCAACGTCGATGCCGTGCTGCGGCGCATCAAGGAGCTGCTGCCCGATAGCCCGCCCTACTTTGGCAAGGACCAGCTCACCGACAAGCCCGCGCGTTTCTTCGTCACGGAGATTATCCGCGAGAAAATCCTGCTCTATTACGACAAGGAGATACCCTATTCCGTGGAAGTCAGCGTGGAACAGTTCAAGGAAACCCCCAAGAACATCCACATCAACGCCGTCATCTACGTGGAGCGTGAGTCGCAGAAGGGCATCATCATCGGCGCGCAGGGCAAGGCATTGAAGAAGGTCTCCACCGAAGCCCGCAAGTCGTTGGAGCAATTCTTTGGCAAGAGCATCTACCTCGAAGTCTTCGTCAAGGTGGACAAGGACTGGCGCAATTCCACGAAAGAACTCAAGACCTTCGGTTACGATTTGAGTGATTAGTAGTGTTCTACAAACGAAGTTTCTGAATTATGGGAAACGTATTAGCGATAGTTGGGCGGCCCAACGTGGGCAAATCGACCCTTTTTAACAGGCTGACGGAAACACGTCATGCCATTGTGGCCGAGGAAGCGGGCACCACCCGCGACCGCCAGTACGGCAAGTGCGAATGGTGCGGACGCGAGTTTTCCGTCGTCGATACCGGCGGCTGGGTGGTTAACTCCGACGACATCTTCGAGGAGGAAATCCGCAAGCAGGTGCTCATCGCTGTCGAGGAAGCCGACGTGGTGCTCTTCCTGGTGGATGTCAAGAACGGCATCACCGACCTCGACGAGCAGGTGGCTAACATCCTGCGTCGCAGCAAGACCCCCGTCATCCTCGCAGCCAACAAGACCGACAGCACCGAGCAGCAGTACGACGCTGCCGAGTTCTATGCCCTCGGCTTGGGCGACCCCTTCTGCATCTCCGCTGCCAACGGCTACGGCACGGGCGATCTGCTCGACCTCATCGTCAGCAAGTTCCCCGAGAAGCCTAACGCCGACATTGAGGACGACATCCCCCGCTTTGCCGTCGTCGGCCGTCCCAACGTCGGCAAGAGCTCCATCGTCAACGCCTTCATCGGCGAGGAGCGCCACATCGTCACCGACATTGCCGGCACCACGCGCGACAGCATCTACACCCGCTACGACAAGTTCGGCTTCGACTTCTACCTTGTCGATACCGCCGGCATCCGCAAGAAAAACAAGGTCAGCGAAGACCTTGAGTTCTACTCCGTCATGCGCTCCATCCGCGCCATCGAGAATGCCGACGTCTGCATCCTCCTCCTCGACGCCACGCGCGGCATCGAAGGGCAGGACCTCAACATCTTCTCCCTCATCAACAAAAACCAGAAGGGCCTTGTGGTCGTCGTCAACAAGTGGGACATCGCTGTCGACAAGAGCACGAAGGCCATGAAGTACATGGAGGACACCATCCGCCAGCGCTTCGCCCCCTTCACCGACTTCCCCGTCATCTTTGCCTCCGCCCTCACCAAGCAGCGCATCTTCCGTGTGCTGGAGAGCGCCAAGGAGGTCTATCAGCATCGCAGCCAGCGCATCCCCACGGCACGGCTCAACGAGGAGATGCTCTCCGTCATCGAGGCCACGCCGCCCCCCTCGAACAAGGGCAAATACATCAAGATAAAGTACTGCACCCAGCTACCCGACACGCGCATTCCCTCGTTCGTGTTCTTCGCCAACCTGCCGCAGTACGTCAAGGAGCCCTACCGCCGTTTCCTTGAGAACCAGATCCGCGCCCGCTGGGACTTCTCCGGCACCCCCATCAACATCTTCATCCGCCAGAAGTAGGTCGGTCTATTTTTTCAACGCACGCTCTGCAAGACGCATAGCGAGAATAGAAATGGGGATTGTCAGTAGCAAGACGACAATCAGCATAGGAACGTTGTCAATCACCGGCTTCATCAGTTCGTCATAGCCTGTTGGCATTTCCTCTATGGCAGCCGCAAGCGAGTTTTCCGTATCGGTCCACCAATGGATCGTATATGCGAAGAACGAGAAGGCAAAGGGCACGAAACTCCAGCGGACACTTTTCTTCGTGCCATATTTGAAGAGGAAACGGATAATTTCAGATAGTGCCGTCAAAACAATCATGCCGATGATAAAAGCCTGATCCGCTTCGCCTGCAATCAAAAAAAGGGCAAAGATGAACCCGTTAAGAGCTGTTGTTGCACCGAAACCACGGATGAGGGTCGTTGTGTAAAGGTAGATAAATGCGGAGACGATCGGCAGTACTGCACCGATGTAGGCATAGCACATAGGGTGAATCGCACCACTGGCGGCACCCAAAATAAACATAACCAAATAAGCGAAGGCCATAAGAATGACTTTTAATGCTGTTTTCATTGTGTTGAATATTATTTGTTATAAAAAGAATATTATCATAACTAAATGTTCCACTCAAGTGCGTTGCTCTGGAGGTCCTGCATCCGCTTGTAGAAGCCGCCAGAGGCGGTAAGTTCGGCGGGTGAGCCGCACTCTTCGACCTTGCCATCCTTGAGGATGACGATTTTGTCGGCACCGGCCACGGTACGCATCCTATGGGCGATGATGATGACAGTCTTGTCCTTGACCAAACGGGAAAGCGACTCTTGGATGAAGGTCTCGTTCTCCACGTCGAGCGAGGCGGTGGCTTCGTCGAGCAGGATGATAGGGGCGTCTTTCAGGAAGGCGCGGGCGATGGAGATACGCTGGCGTTCCCCTCCGGAAAGTTCGCTGCCGTTTTCGCCGATAAGGCTGTTCCAACCGTCGGGCAGCTGCTCGGCAAAGACATCCACGTGTGCCAGTCGCGCGGCGGCAATAACCTCCTCGTCGGTGGAATCCTTGCGGCCGATACGGATGTTCTCCAGCACGGTGTTGTTGAAGAGCGTGACATCTTGGAACACGATGGAATAGAGGCTCAACAGCGTCTCTGGGTCAATCTTGGAGATGTCCATCCCACCCACAGTGATGGTGCCCGAGGGGATGTCCCAGAAGCGGGAAGCCAGGCGGGACACAGTGGTTTTGCCAGAGCCGGAAGGGCCGATGAGTGCCGTCACCTCTCCCTGACGAGCCGTAAATGACACTCCGTTCAGCACCGTTTCCGATGTGTCGTAGGCGAAATGGACATCCTTGAATTCCACGTCATAGCCCTTGTTTGTGAGTGTTTCGGTTCCTCTTTGTTCTTCATGGTTCAAACTCTCGTCCATTCGTTCACACTGGACGCCCATCGAGACGGCTGCACCCAAATTGATCAGCGAGCCGGACATGGGGTCGTAGAGACGGGATGCCACCAGCAGGAACATAAAGAAGGTCAGCACGGAGAGACTGCCTTGGGAAAGGAGCCAGGTACCAGCGAGGGCAACCGTCGCGATTCCCAATTTCAGAACCATCTGTCCGCTGACGACAAAGTAGGCCACGCCAAGTTCAGCCTCGGAGGCCCTTTTTTCCACGAGGTCAATCCTTGGCCAAAGATCATTCAGGTATGTCTCTTCGGCCTCGTTCGCCCGAATGTCCTTAAAAGCCTCTAAGCCCTCCTGTATATGGTCGGCCAGATCCACCTTTGCCTGCACGTTGCGGCGGTTGTAGCGGTTCTGGAATTTGGCCGAGAATAAGACGATGGAGATGGCTATCGGAATCACCCAGACGGCGGCAATAGCCATCCGCCAGTCAAAGAAGAAGAGGCTGATGCCGATAATCGTGGTGGAAATCATGGAGCCAATAAGTTCCGGCACCCAGTGGGAAGTGCCCGTTTCAATGGTAGCGGCATCGGCCATGATGGTGCTGGTGAGGTCGGCGAGGTCTTTCTTGCCGAAGTAGGACAGCGGCAGACGGCGCAGCTTCTCGGCCAGCGATATCCTGCGGCGACCGCTTTCCAGATAGACGGTAGTGAACTGCTTGTTGTACTTAACGTACTCCATCGTGGCGATGGCCAGCAGACAGGCGACAATTTTCCAGACGTATCCCCAGACATTGAGCGATGCGCCTTCCATCAAGTCCTTCACCAGAAAGAACAATAGGCCAACGGGCAGCATAAGGGCGATGTCCATTGCCGCACAGGCGAAACAGGATTTCACCAGATCCTTTGCGCCTTGCTCGGAGGTGGCATATTTATGGCGTATGATGTTGATGATACTCATTTGATGTTCCATTTAACAGATTCTACATATTGTTGCCACATGGCAGCGTACTTACCGCCTTTTTCGAGAAGGGCCTTGTGCGTGCCGTTTTCCGAGATGCGGCCGTTCTCAATCACGTAGATGCAGTCGGCACCTGTCACGGAAGAGAGACGGTGCGCAATCATAATGAGCGTCTTACCCGCTGCAGCCATCTCGGAGAAGGCCTGCTGGACGCGGGTCTCGTTGTCGGGGTCGGCAAAGGCGGTGGCTTCATCCAAAATAACAATGGGCGTATTCTTGAGCATCACGCGGGCGATGGCCACACGCTGCTGCTCGCCGCCGGAGAGGTAGGTTCCCTTGGTTCCGATGACGGTGTCGATGCCCTGAGGCAGTTTTGCGAGGATATCGTTGCATTGGGCACGGTGTAAGGCGTCCAGAACCTCCTCACGCGTGGCTTCGGGCCAACCGAGACGGACATTCTCGAGGATAGTGGCCTTCAGCAGACGACTGTCCTGGAATACGAAGGAGATGCGGTTCATCAGTTCCTGCTTGCGGATATGGCGTATGTCCACGCCGCCGAGGGTGATGGCCCCCTCCGTGACATCGAAGAAACGGGCCATCAGGCTGGCCGTCGTGGTCTTCCCGCCTCCCGAAGGGCCTACAAGGGCTATCTTCTGTCCCGGCTTAACGGAAAGGGAAACGCCGTCAACTGCGAATCTCGATGCCTCAGGATAGCAGAAGCGGACGTCTTGCAGCGCCAATTCGTTATCATCAGGCAGCTTTTCCTCTGACGGGTCAGACAGCGGGTCAATCGCGAGTATCCGTCCGGTCTTGTCAAGCGCCTCGGCCACAATCATCTCGTTCTCACTGGCGAACATCAGGCGGTTGAGCGTGACGGCAATGGCGGGCGTGATGATAATATAATAGAGAAGGTTGAGAAGGAAATGGCCATCCACCCCGCCACCTTTTGCCACGAAAAGCGTCAAGCCTATGAGCACGGCGAAACTTGCGTTGACCAGCGTGGTGTAGAGCGTCATCGGCATACGCAGATCCAGCGTGTAGGCAATCACCCATTTCTGATATTGGTCAATGGAGGCCTTGAAGCGTTTGAAGGAGAAGACCGACTGGCCGAAGGTTTTCACCACCGGGATACCGCGTACATATTCCACCGCCTCGTTCGACATGGCATCCAGTGCCTTGTTGTATTCCCCCATCTTCCGCTTGAGGGTGGGACCGGTCATCAGGCTCACCATCACAATGAGCGCGAGTGCCACGGTGCCCAAGCACAACAGCCCCATCCTCCAGTCGAAGAGGAACATCAGCACGGCCAGTCCCAGCATGGTGGCGTACATGCCCGCCTTGTCCGGCAGCTGGTGCGCCAGGTAAGTCTCTGTGGATTGGGTGGATTCCTGCACCCATTTGCGGACCTTCCCGCTACCCAACGCATCCAGGAAGCCGATAGGAAGGGTCATGATATGCTGCATCAGGGTCTTCCGCATATTCGCAGCGATCCGGAATGCTGCCACGTGGGAACACATCAGGCCGCCAAAGTACACGACGATGGATGCGATGGCGAACGCCACGGCCATCCAGCCGTAATGGGCGATGCGGCTGTAATCACCGGAAATCACATCCCGGAGGATGGCCCAAATAAACAAAAATGGGGCAAGAGCCAATAACTGACTGATGCCCGCAATAACCATCGAAAGGTAGGTCAGAACCTTCCTATTCCCTGCATAGGCAAGGAGTTGCGGGAGCAGTTTTTCTTTCTTTTCCATTTTCCTTTTTGTTTGTGCAAAGGTCGGGATTATCCTTTGGCTATGAAATCCCCATTTTTAGCGATTTTACGCGAGGGAAATGCGTGGTAAGTTTGCAACCGTATTCAAAACCCAAGTAAATTCCGATTTATCGGTCAAGCCTATCGATAAAGTCTTGAATTTGGAGCAGCCCGCCGCTCCCGCCGGCATCCATCCGTGAGCCGCCCCGGTAAGCGGCGCCTTCCGTCCCCATAATCGGTACAACAGGTACGATACTTTTTGTTGATTCCGGCAGAAAACCTATCTTTATGACGACAAATCGGATTTTATAAAACCATCCCGATGAGACTTGACAAAGAACAAAAAAGGTTGTTGAAAGCGGCATTGCCGGCCATGTCGTATTCCTGCTGAGCTTTTTTTTGTTTTTGGCTCCAAGATTCCTAAGAAAAACGAATAACACGAATCACTATGCAGTTTATCATTAAAGCATACGACGGAGAAGGTATGCTGGAGAAGCGGATGGCTGTGCGCCCCCGCCATCTGGAAGGAATGGCCCGGTTGGGTGAGCATGTCATCTGCGCCGGGGGCCTGCTCGATGAAGCAGGGAAGATGAAAGGATCCGTGCTCATCATGGATTTTGCAGACCGCAGCGAGCTGGACGGCTACCTGGCCGGCGAACCTTATGTACAGGAGCAGGTGTGGGAAAAGATCGAAGTCGAGCGCCTGAACGTCGTCATTCCGAAGCGGGATCCTCGGACGGCAAGTGTTTGAAACTGAAGAAATAAGCTATGGCCAGCAACGCTGATTTCGTTCAATTCATCGTGGACCAGTGCCCGGGATCATTTCTATATCACGAACGTTGAGGACCGGGATTACCTGGAGGATATCATCCGTGCGACGCTGCCGGAGCTGATGACGTCCAAGTCAAAGGCAAAAAGAATTGAAGAAAGCCAGTCGATTACCGACTGGCTTTCTTGCTTTTCCGCTTTGTGAGGGTTGAATGAGCGATTACCCTGGCATTACATCATTGCGGTGAGGAAGTTCTCGTAACCCAGCTTATCGATATAATTCAGGTACTGGGCTTCCCAGGCCATATGGTCCTTCTCGCCGTCAATCCATTTCTGGATGAGCTTCTGGGTGGGATAGTCGTCCTTGAAGGCTTCGGCCATCTCGCTCATGATCTTTACGGCATCGGGGTTGTAATCGGACTCGATCTGCTGTTTGGGATCGTCGTAGAAGGGGAACTCTATCGTCTTCATGGCTTCCTGCAGGTCGGCAGGCTTGCAGCCGAGCTCCACCAGACGGTTCAGCACCTCTTCGGCCTCGTCCCACTCCTCTTCGGCTTCCTCTTTCCACTTGTCGGCCAGCTTGTTCCAGCCCTGCAGACGGCAGTAAGCCGAGAATGCGAAATGCTGTTTGCTGTTTCCAAACCATACCGCGCCAGCTTGGGCGAACTGTTTCAATGCTTCTTCTTTTGTCATGATTATTAGTTGTTAATTGTAGTACCAAATTTTGACAAATATACGCGAATTGGCTGGATTCCATTCGTCCCAAACCGCACAAAACTTGTCCGAAACGATACAATGATGGATTTTTATTTGTTACTTTGTATCAGATATGTATTCATTAAGAGAGGCGTTAAAGATCTTTTTTGGAGACAACCTGCCCGCCGAGGGCTGGGATGACAGTATGTACTGTCTGGAAATGAACGCCACGACAGCCCTTCGAACCAACGAGACCCAAGGGTTCATCACCTGCTACGCCTTCATTCTGGTTGAAAAAGGGTGGATGACGATCCTCTATAACGGACGGGAATTGACTTTTTACCCGAACGACTTCTATACTTATTCTCCAGGGCTTCCCGTTACCGTCAGGGCTTCCTCCGAAGATTTTCACGGCCTTTGCCTGATGGCTGACGAGCATATAGTCATCGAGGAACCGATCGTCCACGACTTTGCGCACATCGCAACCCTTCCTGTAGTCCAGCTGCGCGAGCCTAAGCAGACGCTTCCGGCTGATGCCGCTCGGCATCTTGCAGAGAAAATGCGCGAAATAACACACTACCAGCTTTCCGACCACATTTATAAGGCCGAGGTATTGCGGATGCTTTACGCCATATTTCTGCTTGACCTGCAGAATGTCCAGGACCGGACGATCGTGCACCGTCAGATTCCGCAGCGTGTCGAAGAGATTTTCATCGGATTCATCCGCCTGTTACCGGACAACTTTATCGAGCACCGCGACATCCCGTTCTACGCCTCAAGGCTCTGCATCAGTCCCGTCTATCTCTCCCGCGTCGTACGCCAGGTCTCCGGCCGCACTGTGATGGATTATATCAACCATATGCTCCTGACGGAGGCTTCTTTCCTGCTGCGCACGTCAAAGCTGAGCATCGCTCAGATAAGCGATCGCCTTCACTTCTCCGACACCCCTTCCTTCAGCAAGTTCTTTTCAAGGATGAAAGGCCTGTCGCCGAGAGCATATCGGGAATCCTGATTCCCATTTATCGATTTTTTCTGAAATGTAATGGATAAAGCAGATATCAGATTGGTCCCCCTGCAGCCTGAGGACAGGGAGCAGTTCATTCTGGACAATCAATGGGCGTTCAAGTACGGAGCCCAGCAGGAGTTCGGGATGCGGGACGACCGTTGCGAGGAGGGAGAGGAAGTGATCTCCCGCACGACGATCGAGCATTCCATCGACGGAGAGACGGCCGAGACCTACCGTATCGTCCTGGACGGTCAAAAGGTGGGCGGCGTCGTGATTTCCATCGACCGGGAGAAGGCGAAGGGGGAACTGGATCTTCTCTTCGTAATCCCGGAGTGCCACAGCAAAGGCATCGGGCAGGCGACGTGGAAGGCCGTGGAGGCCCTGCATCCGGAGATCCGGGTCTGGGAAACGATCACTCCTTATTTTGAAAAAAGAAACCTCCATTTCTACGTCAACCGCTGCGGTTTCCAAGTCGTCGAGTTTTGGAATAATCACCAACACGGGCCCGAAGTCCCCGAGGAGGAGGCCGGCCATTGGAGCGAAGATGACGAAATGCTCGTGTTCCGGAAAGTGGTCGACAGGCCGCCCTTCCGCCCTATGCGCCGGGCCAAACAGGCTCTCCCGGAAGAAGAATGCCTCCGAATCCTGGAGAACGCTTATCGGGGCTTCCTCTCGGTCAACGGGGACGGCGGTTATCCTTATTCCGTACCCATCAATTTTGTGTTTGAAGACGGGAAACTGTATTTCCACTGCGCCCGGGAAGGCCACAAGCTGGATGCCATCTTCGCTTGCGACAAGGCCTGTTTCACCGTGTTGGATGAGCCCGAAAAGGAACCCGGCGACTGGTGGTATCACGTGAAAAGCGTGATCTGCTTCGGTCGGGTCGGAATCGTCGCCGATGAGCGGGAACGCATCGACAGGCTCCGTTCACTGGCAGGGAAATACTTCCCCGCCGGCTACGACACGGAAACCGACATCCTCCGCAACGGCCTCAAGGCGGAAGTATTGGCGTTCACCATCGAGCACATCAGCGGCAAGGCCGTCCGGGAAAAGTAAATCGTCTCCGGAACGAAAAAACGGCAGCCCGACGGCTGCCGTTTTCGTTTCTCTGACCGGAGGAAGCTCCATCCTTTCACCGGCTACATTTTCGGTTTCCGGACAATGCGGATGACCAAGGAGATAATGTAGACGATCGTCCCGAATGCCGCCGGGATCAAAGCTGAAGGGACGGCGCCCCAGATGATGTACATATCCACGTCGGGTTCGCATTCCACGATTGCCCTCGCCATCGCGATAAAGCCGCACACGGTCCACAGCCATCCGGTAGCCAGCGCGGTCAAACCTGTCTCCTTCACCCAGGCCGGAGCCTTCCAGGCAACGAAGAACAAAGCGATGAGAAGCAACGTGACGACGCCGATTCCGAATGGATCGGCGGAAAAGACAAGATTGAAGAGATTGGATGCAAGAGGAAGCATAGCGTTTCTTTTTTTAGTTGAACAATCTGGTTCGGAATTCCTTGACGCAAAGGTACGCACATCCGGTATAGAAATGCAAAGCGAAATCCGCATACACCGAAGTTAAATCCCCAAACACTGACTCTGTGCATCGCATTCTTATCATTATTTCGCGGAAGAATGCATATTTTTGTATCCGGAATGAAGAAAGCTATCATCATCGTCGCATACTGGCTGGCCGCAATCGTTTTGACGGCGGGCATCCTTACCAGCCTTGACTATGATATGGGACACGCCATCATTATGAGCCTGTCCTTTCTCCCGGCGGCGATGGCCCTGTCCTTCTTCCTCCCCAAAGTGGAAAGAATCCAGGACAGGAAAGAACGTGTGCTTGACACCGTCTTCATCATACTGGGGGTGATGACGATGACCTTTTTCTTCATTTATCTATGGCTGTTGCTGTTCACCTTTGTCATCGACCGCGCCGGCAGCACAAGGCTGGAGCTGCCCGCCATGCTCTGGAACCCGATCTTCGTGGCGGCCGTTCTCGCCATTCTTGCATACGGTCACTATCAACTGTTGAAAAGGTTGGAAAAGAAGTATCCGGCCGGGAGCCTCATTTCTTTCCACTCCGACTACAGGAAGATTTCCCTGAAAAAGGAGGATATTCTTTTCATAGAATCCCGCGATGCTGAGGTCTGGATTTACGCGCGTGACGGGCAGCAGTACAGGAACAGGACCGGCATAGGCCAATGGGAAGAGGTACTTGGCCCCGGCTTCATACGGATTCACCGGGCTTTCCTCGTGAATCGGTCGGAAGCGGACGTCCCGTCTTCAGACTGCGTTCGCATCGCCGGAAAAGAACTGCCCGTATCAAGAAAATACAAGGACGCCGTACAGCACGCGTTCTTCAAATAAGCACCATAGCTGTTTTGAACAAATGAACATCAACGAAATCATAGCCCAGGAGAAACGCGTTCTCAAGGGCTGGTTCCCGGAGAATCCGAAACGGAGCGGGTACTATGCCCGCAAACGGAAACAATTGGGGCTTTAAGCGTCTGTTTACAGCTGCTCTTCGATGAAAGAAGCGAGTTCGGCGGGGGTCACCACCGGCTCGAAGCGGGCGACGACGCGACCCTTGCGGTCAATGAGGAACTTGGTGAAATTCCACTTGATATCCGGATTGGAAGCGTAGTCCGCATCCTGGCGGGAAAGCATCTGGTCCATGAACTGCGCCGTCTCTCCTTCGCCGAAGCCGGCAAACGGCTTCTCCGAGTAGAGCCATTTGTAGAGGGGGTGCGCATTCTCGCCGTTCACCTCGATCTTCTCCATCAGCGGGAAAGTGACGCCGAAGTTCAGGCGGCAGAACTCGGCTATCTCTTCGTTGGTGCCGGGCTCCTGGTGGCCGAACTGGTCGCAAGGGAAGCCGACGACCACGAGCCCCTTGTCCTTGTACTGCTTGTACAGGGCCTCCAGACCGTCGTACTGGGGCGTGAAGCCGCATTTGGAGGCGGTGTTGACAACCAGCAGGACCTTGCCTTTGTAGTCGGTGAAATCAATCTCTTCGCCCGAATTGGATTCGGCCGTAAAGTCATAAATCCTGGTCTCGTCACTGGAGCAGGCGATGGCGCAAATGGCCGCAAGGAGGGTAAGTATCTTCTTCATGGAGACCAAGTTATGAAAAATTTTGGAGAACTCCATTTTAATCCCTGCATTTAACCCGATAATTGGAATATGACGTTAGGGACCGGATTGCGACCTGTGTAGGCCTGTCCGGTGAAGCTGGCGATGCGGACGCCGTCCTGATTGGTAACCTCCACTTCCGCGGAAGGGATGCGATGATGGTCGCAGCTGATCCGTCCTTCGGCCCGCAGCGTATCCCCCTCCCGGGCCGACACGTGGTAATAAATGGTCGAATTGATGGCGAAGGTAAGGTTCTCCCGCTGATTCACCAGCGCGGCGAACACGAGGTCCGCGAGGGTGAAGATCGCGCCGCCCTGGCAGACGCCCCCGGCGTTGAGATGTTCTGGGGTCACTTCCATAATGGCAGCGGCGGTGCCCGGAGCGACCTCGACGAGCTGCGCCCCGCAGCCGGCCGCGAAACGATCGTTGGAATTGAGGTAATCCTTCAGAGTCATATCAGTGTCTAGCTATTCTTTCCGAAAATGCTTCGAGTCGCCCCAGCGGCCGTAGCCGATGACGATCCCTTTGCCGGAGAGGTCTTTTACGTCGCTGGCGTTCAAGGTCTTGCGGTCGTACAGATTGTACTTGACCATCTGCTCTTCCGGCGTGATGTTGGGCATAATGACGTTCGCGCCGGAGAGAAGGCCCTTTTCGCGGCCGCGGGGGTCCAGGACCTCCAGGGCCGTGGCCGCGGCGATGTTGATGTCGGGCATCAGCAGGCGCAGCAGCGCGATCATCTTGAGCCCGAGGGCGAAACGCCTTTCGGCGGAAGGGTAAGCGGCGCCCGTCAAGGTGAGCGGTGTCTCCGGATGCGGATTGTACGGTCCCATACCGATCATCGGAGCGTCGAACTTCTTGTAGAACAGAAGATCGTCCGCCATATCCTCCGCCGTCTGGAAAGGCATCCCGATCATCGCGCCCGTGCCGGCCTGATAGCCGATCTCCTTCAAGTCATACAGCGCCTGCAGCCGGCGGTCGTAAGAATGGCGGGAATCGTTCGGATGGATCTTGTAGTACAGGTCCGGGTTGGAGGACTCGATGCGCAGCAGGTAACGGTGCGCTCCGGCGTCGAACCATTCCTCATAGACCTCGCGGGGCTGTTCGCCCAGGGAGAGGGTGACCCCCAGGGGCGGATCCTCCCCCGTGTCGATGGACTTGATTTCCTTCAGCAGACGGGTGATCTTGCGGACGAAGGCTGCGTCGCCGCGCTCGCCGCCCTGGATCACCACGGAGCCGAAACGGCGGCTGGCGGCGACCCGCGCCGTCGCCAGCACTTCTTCCTCGGAGAGTTCGTAACGCTGGCAGCGGATGTCCCGGCGGATGCCGCAGTAGAGGCAGTTCTTGGCGCAGATATTCGAGATTTCAATCAGTCCCCGCAGATAGACCTCAGGGCCGACGGTCGCGACCTTGACGCGATACGCCTCCTCGCGGAGCGCCGCCTCGAAAGCGGCGTCCTCGCAGGCAATGGCCGCCGCGAGTCCGTCCCGGTCCAATGTGAGTTCCGACATCTTCATCCAAAGGCAAAGATAAGTTATTTCGGAGAATTTGATTATATTTGCTGAAACCACATAGATTTGCACGTATGAAAAAGTTTTTATTGCTCGTTGCCGCCCTGTTGATCGGCGCCGTCGCCCTTTCTGCCCAGAGTGTATATGGCATCAAGTCCGGACACCTGAAATATGAGACCCAGACCAGCGGCGGTCTCCAGTACAACGAAGTCTGGTTTGACGACTACGGCAAGCTCAGGAAGCAGCACGACCAGATTCAGATGGAAGGGATGGGAAATTACCACACCGAGATCCTGATCCGCGACGGCAAGGTCTACACCAACGCCTGGTTTGACGACGACAAAAAGGACGAGGCCAAGATGACGGAAGGGACCCCGGATCTCAATTACGAGGAACCCAGCGAGGAATTCATCAAGAAAAACCAGTACAAGGAGCTCGGCACCGAAGAAGTCTTCGGCAAGACCTGCAAGGTCTGCACTTATAAGACGAAGTCGCTTCTCCGCACCGTCACCTATAAGGTCTGGACCTGGAAAGGCGTCATCCTGAAGATGGAGACCAAAGGCGCCCTCGGAGCCAACAATTCGATGATGGTGACCGAATTCGTCCAGAACCCCAAGCTCCCCGCCTCCACGTTCGCCCTCCCCAAGGTGATCAAATAGCGTGGTTTGTCGATGAACAAAACCCGCCGGAAAGAAGCCGCCACCAAAGACAGCTGGAAGACGCTGCCGATGCCTGAGAAGCACGTGACCGTGCCGATGGACATCGCACTTACCGCAGACCAGATGGCCAACGTCCGCCTCGGCCACATCCCCGTGGCGATGGAGGACCACTGGTTTATGTACTGCACCGACAGCAGGATCTGCTATCACCGCAGCTGGACTGGCTACTGCATCTTCGAAGCCGATTACGAGGCCTCCGGCGACGGATTCAAGGTCACCCGCCTCACCATCAACACGGATCCGGAAGAGCACACGGCGACGCCCGAAGAAGCGGAAGCCCGCTTCCGCAGTCTCCTGAAGAGTTCCTGCCAAGCGGGCTTCGATTCTTAATGGGACGTCAAGTCCCTATCTGACGATATATTCCTGCAAGAGTTCGGACACTCGCTGGTTGATCTGACCCGCGAGTGCCTGTCCTTTCGTGTCCAGGCCAGGGATGGACAGCAGGTCTCCCGTCGTCGCCTTCAGCGAACCCAGGCTGATCTCCCCGTCGTTGACGGCGCCCAGCAGGAAGGAAAGCACCTTCTGGAGGTCGCCGGCGCTAACGTTGTAATTCCACTTCAGGGCCTGCGCATAGCTCACGGGACGCAGGTCGCGGTTCTGCGCGCAGTCGAAGGGCTTGATCTCCACGTCCGGGAACGTCCGGTGCAGGTCCGTCAGGCGGCCGGCCTGGCCGCGGTATTCGGCGACCAGCTCGTCCACGCCGGTGACGCGGCCGGAGGCGTGGTTTAGGCTGTTCTTCACGCAGCTCAGCACGTCGTTGTACACCGGCACGACGGTGACCTTCCGCATACCGAGCGCACGGGCCTTGCGGATCAGGTCGTCCAGGGCGCCCTGCTCGGAGAGCACCCCGTCACAGATGAGCCCGGACCCGCCCAGGTTCAAACTCTTGACGGCCGTACTCTTGCCGGATGCAGGCGGGCCCATCACGATCGTGAGGTCGCTGTTTCCCTCCCGCAGCGCCTTCTGCACCATCTTTTCCAGCAGGCAGTCATATACCAGCTCCTCCGCTTCGCGGAAATCGGCGGCGTTGGTACCCGTGTAGCCCAGCGGGCGGAACAGGTGCCGCACCTCATTGGGATCGAGGGTGTTGGCGGCGGCGCCCATATACTTGTCCACGAGCTGCGCGAGCCGCTCCCGGGCCCACTGAGCGGCGTCCGCGCCGGTCAGCTGCGGCTGCGGCGCTTCGATGGAATAGGCCGAAGGCCGGGGAAGCATACGCGTGTGGCGGCGAATGTCCATCACCTTCTCCTCGGCGAAATACGTGTCGCCGGGAAGGTGGTAGCGGGCGTTGCCGTCGGGATCGGGCGTGAAGATCATCTGCGACGCCTCGCCCCGGTCCAGGTAGCGGACCCAGCCGCGCGGGGAGAGATTGTATTCCCCGTCGCCCAGGACGGCGTTGACCACGCAGTTGGTGTCCCACATCCGCTGCCCCACCTCGCAGTCGAACTGCGTATAGACGGTCTTGATCGGGTTCAGGTCCGTGTAAGACAGGTCCGTGAGGATGTCTGCGGAGGTGTAGTCCATCATCTCGCCCACGTTGGTCGGAGACAGGATCAGGTCGACGTTGCGCGGCAGTTTGTCGTAGAAGACGGCGGCGGCGCGGGAGGCCGTCCGCATATTGTATCCGCTCAGGTTGTCGTTGCCGTCGAAGTGGCCGGCCTGGATGTAGATGGACTTGACCTTGCGCCCGAACAGCTCCACGCCGCTGAGCGGAGAGTACTCGTCCGCGCCGGACTCGAAGAGCTGGGACAGGCAGGTCATCATACCGATGGCGACCACCACGACCGAGTGGTCCTCGGCCTCGCTGAGCAGCTTGCGGTACATCTTGTAACCTTCGGGCAGCTGCTTGGGATCGATCGAGCGGGGGTACAGCCAGCTCCCGTCGGGATTCTTGAACTCGACGAGCTTGCTGTACGGGATGAAGTCGTAGGGATTCTTGACGCCGTTGTGCTCCAGGGCGATGGGGATGTCGGGATGCCCGTAGAACTGGTTGAAGACATCGACCAGCACGGCGTTGCGATCGCCTTCGCGGTCCACGATGACGCCCCGGAGGTCCACCAGACCTTCCTCGATGTAATGATAGAGCATCACGATGGCGAACAGGTCGTCGGTGCAGCTGCCGAAGTCCGTGTCCAGGATCATCGGGATGGGCTGACGCAGCTGGTGATAATTGCCGTAACTGATGTTTTGTGCGTACGTTCCGCTCACAAAAAGAGCGCAGAGAAGGAAGCTGATAGCCAGTTTTTTCATAATGCTTGAGTGGTTGCTTTCGTTTTCTTCTGCAAGATACGAATTATTCCCGCGTTTTTCATTATCTTCGCGATAGTATTGACCTGTTATTTACTATGTTTTGCGAACAATGCGGCGCCCAGATTCCGGATGGCGCCAAATTCTGTGAAAACTGCGGCGCACCGGTCGCCGTCGAAGCTGCGCCCGTAGCGCCGGCCCAACCGGCCCCTGCGCCGAAGCCGACCCCGAAACCGGCTCCCCAGCCCGCTCCGAAGCCGGCACCCAAACCCGCACCCCAACCGGCTCCGAAGCCGGCACCCAAGCCGGAGCCGAAGCCGGCACCCACACCCAAGCCGGCCCCGAGGCCGGAGTCCAAGCCCCAGCCGAAGCCCCAGCCGCAGCCGGTGGCGAAGCTTGAGCCGGAGCCTGCATCGAAGCCTTCTTCGTCGCGCATCGTGATCGGAAGCATCATCCTGGTGCTCATCATCGCCGCCGCCATCTTCGTGATCACCAAACTGTAGGAGCCATGAGAACGAAAAACCTATTCATCGCCTGTGCCCTCTGCCTGATGGCATTCGCCCGGCCGGTCGCCGCACAGGACAACAACTGGACACTCCTCGAGACCACCACCTATGGCGCCGGCGGCTTCTGGGAGGACGGCCAGAAAGTGCGTATCGACCGCTCCTTCAAGTCCGGCACCTTCTCCTACGAACGCAAAGTGACCTCGGGCCAGTCCCTCGCGGTCTTCTCCTCCAAAGGCGTGTTCTCCACCTTGAAATCCGAATACGCCCCGGGCGAGACGATATCGGTGACGGTATCCGTGTCGGAATCGGGCGATCCCGGTGCAGCGCCGGACCAGGTCTACGGCCGCGTCACCCTCCTGCAGGGAGATCCCGGCTGGGACAAGTCCAACTGGTCTTCGAAGAAGATCGCCGCGGCGGGCGCCGTGAACGGCCAGCTGACCAGCTCGGGCGGTTCCTACCTGGTCAGCCCGACGGGCTTCGACGCCCTGACCCTCACGGGGAAGGCCCCCACGTCCGGCAACAGGATGGCCGTCGTCCTGTCCTGCAACGGGATGGACGTGCTGTATCTGTATGGCCGCGAAGGCGCAGCGGAGCAGCAGGTCAGCGACGTTCCGGCCCAGAAGGGCAAAGACACCGCGGCCAAGGTGGAAAAGGATGAAACAACGGCCGGCACCGAAGAGACGGTCGCGAACAATGACAAGCCTGCCCGGGAAAAGCCCGTCAGGGAGAAACCCGTCAAAGAAAAGAAGGAGGGCGAAGACAAGGCCTTCGAGCTGCAGCCCCTGGCTCCCAGGATCAAGCTCCTGGTACTGGGCGCACTGCTCCTGGCCGCAATCTTCGACCTTCTCTATATGTTCAGCAAACCCAAGTAATAAGGAGGCGACGACCTACTTGGCCGGGATCACGTAGATCTCCACGCGACGGTTCCTGGCCCGGCCTTCCTCCGTGCTGTTGTCGGCGATCGGTTTCGTGAAAGAAAGCCCCTCCGCCGTTATGCGGCTGGCGGCTATACCCTTCTCTTCCAGATAATCGGCGACTTCCTTCGCCCGCTTCGTGGACAAGGCCTGATTGACTTCGGAACTGCCCACGATGTCGGTGTGCCCGTACACGCGGATGCGGCTGTCGGGCATATCGGAGATGCTCTTCACCAGGCGGTCCAGCGACTTCTTCGCCTCGTCGCCCAACTCGGACTCGTTAAATTCGAAGAGAATGCCGCTGTCGAAAGTCACCTTGAGCGCGGAGGAGCCGTCCGATTCCGTGACGGGCTCGACGGTCGCGCCCTTGAGGTCAGCCAGCGCAGTGGCTTTCTTATTGATCTTCGCTTCGTTAGACTTTTGTTTCAAAGCGGCGCAGCCCGACAGGAGAAGGCCGCACATCAGGAAGAGGAGTATCTTTTTCATCATATTAACAATCACGTGTTTCACAAAGATAGACAATATTTGGAAAAAATTCCTACCTTCGGTTGACCAAATCCACAAGGTTATGAAAAACAGCTTTTTTCTTCCCCTCTTCCTCCTCGGCTGTCTGCTGAGCTCCGGCGCCGCGGCGCAGACCGTCACCGCCCTGGAGGACGGCCGGTACTGCATCACGCAGGACGACGTCACGATGACCATCGACGCCCAGCACGGCGGCAAGATCCTCTCCTTCAAGCTCGGAGAGGCCGAAGTCCTCAACCAGGGACGTTTCCCGAACTCCTTCGGGAGCACCTTCTGGACCAGCCCGCAGGCGCAGTGGAACTGGCCGCCGGTGGCGGAATACGACACGGCCCCCTTCAGCGCCGAGATCCGGGGCGGCACGCTCGTGCTCACCGGACAGAAGTCCGAACGCTTCGGTTACCGCATCCGCAAGCGCTTCGAGACCAATCCCGAGGACGGCGCCATCGTCATCACCTATACCATCGTCAACGAATCCGGCGAGCCGCGCCAGGTGGCTCCCTGGGAGATCTCCCGCGTACCCAACGGCGGGGTGGTCTTCTTCGACGCCACCGCGGTGGAGCCGGCCAACAATATGGAGGGACTCCCCTTCACCTTCGCCCACGGCGCCGCCTGGTACGTGATGGACGAAGCATCGATGAACCGCAAGATCAACGCCGACGGCCACGGCTGGCTCGCCTTCAACGCGAACGGCCTGATGCTCGTCAAGCGCTTCGATGACATCGAAGCCGCCCAGGCCGCCCCGGGCGAGGCGGAGATCCAGGTCTATGCCAATCCCGGCAAGACTTTCGTCGAAATCGAGGAGCAAGGCCCCTACACCACCCTGCAGCCCGGCGGCGAACTCGACTGGACCGTCAGCTGGTACCTCTTCAAGCACGCCCTCGGCGACAGCCCGTCCAAAGACCTGCTGAATCTCGTCCGATAGCGCCGACGACAAAACAAGCGACCCGCGTCCCGGATCCGGGGCGCGGGTCGCTTTATCGGATACGCCGGGCTTTACTGGATGAGCGCGACGATCTCGCCCTTCTCCACGGTCTTGCCCTGCGCGGCGGTGACGGCCACGACCTGTCCGTCCACGGCCGGCAGGAGTTCCTCCATACCGTACCAGGTCTGGACATAGCCGCAAGGCTTGCCGGCGGCGACCTTCGTGCCGACGGCGGGGGCGGTGGAAGGACCGTCCACGTCGACCTGCCAGAGCATCTGGCCCTTGGCGGGCGCCTGCACGGGCGTAGCCTTGGGATACTTGGCCAGGAGGGCGTCCAGGTCGAACTCGGGCATCTCCACGACCGGGCGCTTCACCACGATCGGGGCGCCGGCCTTCTCACGGAAGGCCTCGAGATCCTTGTTGAAGCGCTCCTTGGCGATGCCGCTGCGGTAGTCGCGGTACTGGCGCTCGAACATCGCGAGGTTGAAGAGCTCCTCGTCGTCTTCGCCGCAGTCCCAGCCTTCTTCCTTCATCATCTCGCGGAACTTCGGAAGCTCGTCGGGATACATGTCCTGCGGGTTGCCGTCGTAGAATTCCATGCCCTTCTCCTTGGCGATCTCGACGATCTCCGGAGCGAGCTCGCCGGGGAGCTTGCCCATCTTGCCGAGGATCATGCCCCAGGTGTCCTTGTCGATGGTGGAGAAACGCGGCTTGTCCTGCGCCTTGGCGAGCAGGTTCATCAGGGCCGTGTTCTTGACATACTGGCTGAACGGAGTCACGAGGGGCGGGTAGCCCAGGCGCGGCCACACGTATTCGACTTCGTTGAAGAGCTGGACCATCAGGGAGTCAAGGCTGCTCTCCGGCTTGCCGGTGGCGCGCTCGGAGGCGTTGATCGCGGCCTTGAAGCCGGTCAGGTCGGCCATCATCGAACCCATCATGCCGCCCGGAAGGCCGCAGCCGACCAGCAGGGAGGTCATCTGGGAGTTGGTCGGGTTGATCCAGTAGCCGAGGAAGTCGTCGATGAACTCCTGGGTCAGGCGGCGGACCTCCATATAGGCGTCCATATTGATGTCCTTCACCAGGAAACCGTCGGCCCTCATCATCTGCTGGATGGTGATCACGTCCGGATGGACCTTGCCCCAGGCGAGGGGCTCCACGGCGACGTCGAGGTAGTCGGCGCCGGCGCGGGCGACCTCCAGCATCGAAGCGGGAGAGAAGCCGGGGCCGGAGTGGCCGTGGTACTGGACCTTGATGTGCGGGTGGTTCTTCTTGATGCCCGCGACGAGCTGGCCGAGCTCCGTGGGGCGGCCGACGCCCGCCATATCCTTGAGGCAGATCTCGTCGGTGCCGTACTCCACGAGCTTCTCGACGAGCTTGAGATAATAGTCCACCGTGTGCACGGGAGAGTGCGTGATGGACAGGGCGGCCTGGGAGATCATACCGGCCTTCTTCGCAAACTCGACGGAAAGCTTGAGGTTGCGGTGGTCGTTGAGACCGCAGAAGGAACGGGCGATGTCGGTGCCCTGCTTTTTCTTGACTTTGAACATCAGCTCGCGTACGTCCGCGGGCACGGGATACATGCGGATGCCGTTGAGGCCGCGCTCGAGCATGTGAGTCTGGATGCCCGCCTTGTGGAAGGGAGCCGTCCACTTGCGCACGGAGACGTTCGGATTCTCGCCGTACAGCAGGTTCACCTGCTCGAAAGCGCCGCCGTTGGTCTCCACGCGGTCGAAACATCCCATGTCGACGATGGCCGGAGCCACCCTCACCAGCTGGTCCACGCGCGGCTGATACTTGCCGGAGGACTGCCACATATCCCTGTAAACGAGGGAAAACTTTATCTCTTTAGCCATAAAATGTAGTTTGGTCGAATTCTCACAAAGATAATCATTTTTTCGGCTTCTTTGCTTGCACGGATAAAATATTTTCGTACCTTTGTCACTCCTTCTGAATACGGTGCGATTAGTTCAGTTGGTAGAGCACCAGATTGTGGTTCTGGGTGTCATCGGTTCGAGCCCGATATCGCACCCCACAGCAAAGACCTCCCCGCCGCGGGAGGTCTTCTTGGTTTTATTGCGCGAGCGCCTCCGAAAGTCCCGGAGGCGCTTTTTTTGTGCCCCGCAGCATAGAAAGTGGAAAAAAATGGAAGAGAATGTAACAAAGTGGAAAATTTTTGCTATCTTTGTCCCTTGCGTATAAGAATTGATTTTGATGGTCACTTTCATCGGCGAATACATATCCCGGGTGGACGACAAAGGAAGGCTCGTACTTCCCGCGCCGCTCAAGGGTGCGATGCCGCCCGGAAGCGATATGAGGTTCGTCGTGAAGAAAGATCTTTTCGAGCCTTGCCTGGAGATGTACTCCTTCGCAGAGTGGGAGCGCCAGTCCGGCAAGGTAAAAGACAGCCTCGACCTCACCTTCAACCGTCAGCACGCAACGTTCTGGAGAGAATATATGCGGGACCGGGACATCGTGGAGCCGGACGCCAAGTTCGGCCGCATCTCGATCAGCCGCAAGCTCCTTGATTCCATTGGTGTGAACAAAGAAGTGGTTTTCTCCGGCAATGATTTCAAGATCGAGATCTGGGCCAGGGAGCGGTTCGAGGCATCCAGGTTGTCGAACGAAGAATTCATTGCCATCGCGGAAAGCCTCTCGAAAAAGTAGAGGCCGCCCGATGTCCGAATACCACAATCCCGTACTCCTGAACCCCAGCATCGACGCCCTCGTCCTCAACCCGGACGGGTTCTATGCCGACGCTACCTTCGGCGGAGGCGGGCACAGCCGCGAGATTCTCTCCCGGCTCTCCCCCAAGGGCCGCCTGATGGCCTTCGACCGCGACGCGGACGCCCTGGCCCAGGCCCCGGACGATCCGCGCTTCATTCTTATACACAACAATTTCCGCTTCATCCACAACTATACCCTCCTCCACGCGGCGGGAGGGCTCGACGGGATCCTCGCCGACCTGGGCGTGAGTTCCCACCAGTTCGACACGGCGGACAGAGGTTTCTCTTTCCGCTTCCCCCAGGCTCCGCTTGATATGCGAATGAACGTGCAGGGCAACATGACCGCGGCCGACATCGTCAATTCTTATACGCAAGAAGAATTGGAAAAGATCTTCCGGCTCTACGGTGAACTCGACAACGCCCGCCGGCTCGCGCAGCTGATCGCTGCCGCCCGGCTCGCCGCGCCGATCCTCACCACCGACGACCTCGACCATGCCGTCGCGGCCGCCCTGCCCTCATTCGCCCAACATAAGTACCTCGCGAAGGTCTATCAGGCCCTGCGCATCGAGGTCAACGAAGAGATGCGCGCGCTGGAGAAGTTCCTCTCCGGCGCCGCAGCATCCCTCAAGCCCGGCGGCCGGCTGGCCGTCATCACCTACCACTCCCTCGAAGACCGTATGGTGAAGAATTTCATCCGCAGCGGCAACATCGAAGGAATCGAGGAAAAGGACCCCTTCGGGCGAAGCAGCGCGCCCCTGAAGGCGGTGGACCGCAAACCCATCCTGCCCGAAGAGGAGGAGATCGCGGCCAACACCCGCGCGCGCAGCGCCAAACTCAGAATCGCCGAGAGAGTATGAAGACCTGGAAGATAGCGGACATCGGACTGTTCTTCAAGAACAGCTTCCTGGCGATCCTCAAGGGGGAGTTCCTGCTCCGCCTCAACATCGGGCGCTACTTCATCCATATCGCCTACACCTTCCTGCTGTTCGGGCTCATCATCTGGTTCAGCCTGATGATCGAGACCACGATGAGCAAGGTGGAGAAGAACAAGGCGGTGCTGAAAGAACTCGAGATCGTGCATTCGCAAAAGGTCTTCGAGGTCGTGGACGTGAGCCGTCGCGCCAGCGTGGAGCAACTGCTCGATCAGATGGGATCCAAGGTCAAAGAGGCTGACAAGCCTGCAACGGTCGTAAAGAGATGAGTACGGAGACGACAACGGTCAAGACGCCCAAGAAGCGGGACAGGATCGGCCTGATCCTGTACCTGCTCTACGTGCTGCTGCTGATCGCCGCGGTGCTGCTCATCCTGCGCCTGCTCTTCATCCAGGCCGTCTGGCGGCCGGAGCCCAAAATCGCCGACGCCCTCACCCCGTCCAACACGGTCAGCTACATCGAGCCCGCCCGCGGCAACATCCTCGACTCCGAGGGGCGCCTGCTCGCCATTTCCTGCCCGATCTACCAATTCTATATGGACTGCACCGTGCTCAAGGAGACCAACACCCCCGAGCAGGAGCAGAAGTGGCTCGACAAGGCGCGGGAGCTCGCCGGCGGCCTCGCCGTCGAATTCCCTGGCAAGAGCGCCGACGAATACTACAAGCTCATCCGTGACAGCCGCGCAGCCGGCAAGAAATACGTCAAGATCGGTTCCCCCGTGGACCGCAACGCCTACAACCGCATCATCAACCTGCCGCTCTTCCGCGAAGGGCGCTACCGCAGCGGGATGATCGTCGAGCAGGAGCAGATCCGCCAGTATCCCTACGGCAAGCTCGCCCGCCGCACCATCGGATTCGTGCGCAACAACAAATCCGAGGTCACCAACACCCACATCGGCCTCGAGGGCAAATTCGACTACGTCCTCCACGGCCAGGAAGGCAAGGAATGGATGCGCGTGACGGACTACGGGCGCGTGCGCAACAGCGACAGCGCCTACGTCCGTGCCGTGGACGGCAACGACCTCCGCATCACCCTCAACATCGACTACCAGGACATCGCCGACAAGGCGCTCCGCGCCGAGATCACCGAAGAGCAGGACCTCGAAGGCGCCTGCCTGGTGCTGATGGAAGTCGGCACCGGCGCCATCCGGGCGATGGTCAACCTCGTCCGCGAGGACGGCGACGGCCCGTTCGAGGAGATCCAGAACCTCGCCATCGGCCGCAAGGGCGAACCCGGCTCGGTCTTCAAGACCGTGACCCTGATGTCCGTGCTCAACGACGGCTACATCAAGAGCCTGGAGGAGACCCTACCCGCCACCAACGGCAACGTGGCCGGCACCTCCATCAAAGACGCGCACATCCCGGATTACGTCCGCCAGCACCACACCAACCGCATCTCGATCCTGGACGGCTTCAAGATCTCGTCCAACTACGTGTTCGCGACCCTCGCGGTCAAGAACTACGGCATCGACAAGACCAAGGGCCGCGGCAAGGGCCTCGAGAAGACGGAGCGCTTCCTGCAGAACATCTACAACTACAAGCTCGGCGAGGCCTTCGCCTTCGACCTCGACGGCCTCCAGACGCCGACCATCCCGAATCCTTCCACCCGCTACTGGACCGACACGGACCTCGGTTCGATCGGCTTCGGCTACAGCACCGAGGAGACGCCGCTGCACATCCTCACCTTCTACAACGCCATCGCCAACAAGGGCCGTATGATGAAGCCCTACCTGGTCGAGGACATCGAGAAGGACGGGGTCGTCACGGAGCGGCGCGGGCCCGGCGTGCTCAACGCGGCCGTCTGCTCGAAGGCCGTGGCCGACACGATCACGCGCGCGCTCAAGGCCGTGACCGAGGACGGCACCGCCAAGCGGCTCAAGGACGCCAAGTGCGCCGTGGCCGGCAAGACCGGCACCTCCTTCGGCACCTTCCCCAACGGGCAGTACCAGGACGCCAACGGGCGCCGCAAATACCAGGGAACCTTCGTGGGCTTCTTCCCCGCGGACGCGCCGCAGTACAGCGTCATCTGCGTGGTCTATTCCAAGCCTACCGGCAAACAGTTCCAGGGCGGCGGCATCCCGGCCCGCGCCATCCGCACCGTCGTGGACCAATTATATAATATCGACCCCTGCTTCCGCACCGAACTGAAACGAACGACGACAAGATGAAACTCAGCGACATCATAAAAGACTGCGGCGTCCTCTCCGTCCAGGGCAACCCGGACGTGGAGATCACGTCCCTGACCAACGACTCCCGCCAAGTACGGCCGGGCAGCCTCTTCATCGCCGTCAACGGCTGCGGCAACGACGGCCGCGCGTACCTGGACAAAGCGATTGAGAATGGCGCTGCAGCCGTACTGTACGAAGCGCCGGCGTCACCGGTGTTGCCTGACGGCGAAGGCTCAGCCGCAGTAGTGATTGTTGAGGATAGCAGAAAGGCGGTGGCGATGGCGGCGGATGCATACTACGGCCATCCGAGTGGCAAGCTGCAGCTCGTCGGCATCACGGGGACCAACGGCAAGACGACGACGGTCACCCTCCTCTACCATATGTTCCGCCACCTCGGCTACGAATGCGGCCTGCTCTCCACCATAGCCAACTACGTGGGCACCCGCCGCAGCGAGACCGCCAACACCACCTCCGACCCCGTGACCCTCAACGCCCTGCTCGCCGAAATGGTGGACGCCGGCTGCGAGTACTGCTTCATGGAGGTCAGCTCCATCGGCGTGGAGCAGCAGCGCATCGCCGGGCTGGAGTTCCGCGCGGCGATCTTCTCCAACCTCACCCACGACCACCTCGACTACCACGGCACCTTCGCCGAATACCTCCGTTGCAAGAAACTCTTCTTCGACGGCCTGTCCGACCGGGCCACGGCCATCATCAACCTCGACGACAAGCACGGCGAGGTGATGGTCCAGAACACCCGCGCCCGCGTGGTCGGCTACGCCTGCCGCGCCGCCGCGGACCACACCGCCCGCATCCTCGAAGAGAGCTTCGAAGGGATGCTCCTCAAGATAGACGGCAAGGAAGTGTGGACGCGCCTCATCGGCGCGCACAACGCCTACAACCTCCTGGCGATCTACACCACCGCCCTCGTGCTCGGCGTCCCGGCCGACGAAGCGCTCGTCGCCCTGTCGCGCCTGGAGAGCGCCCCGGGCCGCCTGGAGACCCTGCGCGGGCCCAAGGACCTGAGCGTGGTCATCGACTACGCCCACACCCCGGACGCCCTGGAGAACGTCCTCAAGACCCTGCGCGACGTCGCCCCGGACCGGGAGCTCATCTGCCTGTTCGGCTGCGGCGGAGACCGCGACAAGACCAAGCGCCCCGAGATGGGCGCCGTCGCGGGACGCCTCGCCGACCGCATCGTCCTGACCTCGGACAACAGCCGTTCCGAACGCACGGAAGACATCCTCGAAGACATCAAAGGCGGACTCGACCCCGCCGCCCTGGCCAAGACGGTCTGCATCGCCGACCGGCGCGAGGCCATACGCACCGCCCTGCTGCTCGCCCCCAGGGGCGCCACGCTCCTGCTCGCAGGCAAGGGCCACGAAACCTACCAGATCCTCGGCTCCGTCAAAAACCATTTCGACGAGCGGGAGATCGTCCTGGACACCTTTAAAACCATGGAATCATGCTGAACCACCTCGTAGAATGGCTGCTGAGCCTCGGCCTGGACATCCCCGGCGCCGGTCTTATCCACTATCTGTCCTTCCGCGCCATGTTCGCGGCCGTGGTCAGCATGCTCGTCGCGTTCTTCGCCGGCAAGCGGATCATCCGCCGGCTGCAGCGCGCCCAGATCGGAGAGGATATCCGCGACCTCGGCCTCGAGGGCCAGATGCAGAAGAAGGGCACGCCCACGATGGGCGGCCTGATCATCATCGTGGCCGTGCTGTCCAGCGCCCTGCTCATCTGCCGGCTGGACAGCATCTACACCCTGCTGCTCGTGGTCACCACCCTGTGGTGCGGCGCCATCGGCTTCGCCGACGACTACATCAAGGTGTTCAAGCACAACAAGGAGGGTATGAGCGAGAAGGGCAAGCTCATCCTGCAGTTCGGCCTGGGCCTGTTCATCGCCCTGACCGTCTGCATCAGCCCTGCCATCCCCACCGACCGGCTCGTGACCACGATCCCCTTCGTGAAGGCCCACGAGTTCGACTACTCCTGGCTGTCCCCCTTCCACGGCCAGCTGGGCGTGTACTGCTCCTGGGGCATCTATATGCTTATGATCATCCTCGTGATCCTGGCCTGCTCCAACGGCACCAACCTCACCGACGGAATGGACGGTCTCGCCACGGGCACTTCCGCCATCGTGGGCGTCGCCCTGGGTATCATCGCCTGGCTGAGCGGCGACGTGCTGGACGCCAGCTACCTCAACATCATGTACATCCCCGGCGCCGGCGAAGTGGCCATCTACCTGGCCGCCTTCGTGGGGGCGCTGGTCGGATTCCTGTGGTACAACACCTTCCCCGCGCAGGTCTTTATGGGCGACACGGGGAGCCTGACGATAGGCGGGGTCATCGGCGTGAGCGCCGTGCTCATCCGCAAGGAGCTCCTGCTGCCCGTCCTCTGCGGCATCTTCCTGATGGAGAGCCTGTCGGTCATCATCCAGCGCAGCTGGTTCAAGCACACCAAAAAGAAATACGGCGAGGGCCGGCGCGTCTTCCTGATGGCGCCGCTCCACCACCATTATCAGAAGAAGGGCATCCCGGAGCCCCGTATCGTCACCCGCTTCTGGATCATCGGGATCATCCTGGCGGTCAGTACATTGGCATTATTGAAGATCAGATAGAAGAGCATGGCAAGAATCGTAGTATTGGGAGGAGCAGAGAGCGGCGTAGGCGCCGCCGTGCTGGCGAAAGTCAAAGGATTCGACGTCTTCCTGTCCGACAACGGGACGATCAAGGAGGAGTACCTGAAGACCCTGCAGGAATGGGACATCCCCTTCGAGCAGGGCGGGCACACCCCGGAGCGTATCCTGAACGCGGACGAGGTCGTCAAGAGCCCGGGCATCCCCGGCACGGCCCCTATGGTGAAGGCACTGCGCGAGCAGGGTACCCACATCATATCGGAAATCGAATTCGCGGCGCGCTACGACAGCGCAAAGAAGATCTGTATCACGGGGTCCAACGGCAAGACCACGACCACGTCCCTGATCTATTACCTGCTCAAGGAAGCCGGCCTGGACGCCGGCCTGGGCGGCAACATCGGCAAGAGCTACGCCCTGCAGGTCGCGACCGAGAAGCACGACTATTACGTGCTGGAAATCAGCAGCTTCCAGCTGGACGACGCCTATGATTTCCGGCCGGACATCGCCATCATCACCAACATCACCCCGGACCACCTCGACCGCTACGACCACAAGATCGAGAACTACGCCCGCGCGAAATTCCGCATCACCCGCAACCTCCGTCCGGAGGACTGCTTCATCTTCGACTCCGACGACGCCATCACGATCGCCCAGCTCGACCAGATCGTCGTCAAGGCCAAGATGCTGCCCTTCACCCAGGAGAAGGAGGTCGCGCAGGGCGCCTTCCTGCGGGACGACCGCATCATCGTCCGCTACGAGGACGAGCAGACCGAGATCTTCCTGCAGGATCTCGCGCTCGGCGGCCGCCACAACATCTACAACTCGATGGCCGCCGCCCTCGCCGCCAAGGCCACCGGCATCAGCGACGAGGTCATCCGCGCCAGCCTGAAGTCCTTCAGCCCCATCGAGCACCGGCTCGAGCCCGTGCTCAGCATACGGGACGTCCTGTACATCAACGACTCCAAGGCCACCAACATCGACTCCGCCTGGTATGCGCTCGAATGCCAGACCCGGCCGGTCGTATGGATCGTCGGCGGCACCGACAAGGGCAACGACTACAGCATCCTGGACAAGCTCGTCCGCGAGAAGGTCAAGGCCATCGTCTGCCTGGGCGTGGACAACACCAAGATCCACGCCGCCTTCGAGGACATCGTCGGGTCGGAGAACATCGTGGACACCCTCTCCGCGGCGGAGGCCGTGCAGGCGTCCGCCCGTTTCGCCGACAGCGGCGACGTGGTGCTGCTGAGCCCCTGCTGCGCCAGCTTCGACCTGTTCAAGAATTACGAAGACCGCGGCCGCCAGTTCAAGGAGGCGGTCCGTCACTTATAGAAGGCCATGGCAAGCGCGAAGAAGAAAAATACGTTCTGGACGTTCGCGGACCGGCTTGAAGGAGACAAGGTGGTGTGGATCATCGTGCTCCTGCTGATCCTGTTCTCGATCGTCTGCATGTTCTCTTCGTCGTCGCGCCTGCTGCGTGACGGGATGACCCGCATCGACCTCGTCAAGAGCCAGTTCCTCATCGTGCTGGCCGGTCTCGCGCTCATCATCGTCTGCTACAACATCAAGAATATCAACTTCTTCCGCTGGTGCAGCCAGTGGGGATTCCCGCTCTCCTTCCTCCTGCTGGGCCTGCTGGACGCCCACGTCAACCTCCCCTTCCTCAAGGCGCTCAACATCAACGACGCGTACCGCATCCTGTCCGTGGGCGGTTTCCAGGTCCACGTGTTCGAGGTCGTCAAGGTGGCCATGGTGCTCTACCTCGCCTGGGCGATGGACGCCCTCAAGCGCGGCACCCTCAAGGGTCCCCAGAAGCTGGTCTGGAAGAAGATACTCTACCTCTACGCCCCCTTCCTGGTCATCTTCGCGATGATCATCCCCGGATCCAACTCCAGCGCCCTCATCATCGGCCTGCTGATGTTCGTGATGATCCTGCTGGGCGGCGGCAACTTCAAGGATATGTCCATCCTCGCGGCCGCGGGCATCGCCGTCCTGGCCATCTGCTTCGGTCTGTACAGCCTTACCAAGCACCGGGAGCACCCGCTCTTCGACCGCATCGGCACCGGCATCTCCCGCGTCTTCGAAAAGGACGACTGGGAGCAGCAGGTCATCGACAACCCCCGGGGTACCATCGCCTACCAGAAGGCCATCGACGCCATACGGCAGCCCTACAGCGCCAAGATCGCCGTCAAGCAGGGCGGTCTCCTCGGCAAGGGTCCCGGCCAGAGCACCCAGCGCTACGTGGTGCCCGATATGTCCGAGGACTTTATGTACAGCTTCATCATCGAAGAATACGGCCTCCTCGGCGGCATCTTCGTGATCTTCCTCTATGTGTCCCTGCTCGCGCGCGGCTCCATCATCGCGCGCAACTGCGGCTCCGACCAGTATGCCAAGCTCACCGTGGCGGGACTGTGCCTGCTCATCACCGGACAGGCCTTCCTGCATATGTTCGTCAACGCGGACATCGGGCCGATGACCGGCCAGACCCTCCCGCTGATCAGCCACGGCAACAGCGCCTTCCTCTGTTTCAGCATCGCCTTCGGCATCATCCTCTCCTTCAGCCGCATCGCCTCCCGGCGCATCGACAAGGAGACCCGCGCGGCCGCACCGCTCGTGGAAATGCACGAGAGCACCGTCCAGGCCCGCCTGGACGACCTGGACAGCTACGATTCCGGACAATTGCAAACCGACCTTACAGACCTCGACAGTTATGACTTATAAGAAATTGCGCGTCATCATCAGCGGCGGAGGCACGGGAGGCCACATCTTCCCGGCCGTCTCGATCGCCAACAAGCTCAAGGAAGTCAATCCCGACACGGAAATCCTCTTCGTCGGCGCCGAAGGCAAGATGGAGATGGAGAAGGTGCCCGCAGCGGGCTACAAGATCGTGGGCCTGCCGATGGTCGGGCTCCAGCGCCAGCTCAGCGTGAAGAACATCGGCAACAACCTCAAGGTCCCCTTCAAGGTAGGCGAGAGCATACGCCGGGCCCGCAAGATCATCCGTGAGTTCAAGCCCGACATCGCCATCGGCGTGGGCGGCTTCGCCAGCGCACCCCTGCTGTATGCGGCCACGCGTATGAAGATTCCCGCCCTGATCCAGGAGCAGAACGGCTTCGCCGGACTGACCAACAAGCTCCTGGGCAAGCACGTAGGCAGCATCTGCGTGGCCTACGAAGGGATGGAGCGTTTCTTCCCGGCCGACAAGATCGTCCTCAGCGGCAATCCCATCCGCGCCGAGATCCACCCCTATTCCGCCGAAGACCGCGCGGAAGGCCTGCGCTACTACGGCCTGACCGAAGGCAAGCGCCACCTCTTCGTGGTGGGCGGCAGCCTGGGCGCCGGCACGCTCAACCGCGCGATGAAATCCTGGATCGAAGCGGGCTGCCCCGGCGGCGAAGAGGTCGAGGTGATCTGGCAGTGCGGCCGCTACTACAAGGCCGGCATCGACGAATTTATGGCAGGGCGCGAGCTGCCCGCCATCCACTATACCGATTTCATCGGCCGTATGGACCTCGCCTACGCCTGCGCCGACGTGATCGTCAGCCGCGCCGGCGCCTCCTCGGTGTCCGAGATCTGCGCCGCCGGCAAGGCCGCCATCTTCGTCCCCTCGCCCAACGTGGCGGAGGACCACCAGACCCACAATGCAATGGCCCTGGTGAACAAGGGGGCCGGCCTGATCGTCCGCGACGCGGACGCCGGGCGCGAACTCCTGCCCGCGGCGCTCGCCCTGCTGCAGGACCCCGACCGCATCCGCGCCATCGAGGCGGAGGTGATCAAGCTTGCCCTGCCCGATGCGGCGCAAACCATCGTTGACGAAGTATATAAGCTGGTATGAAATACAGTCACATCTATTTCCTCGGGATAGGCGGCATCGGTATGAGCGCCATCGCCCGCTACTACAAGTTCAAGGGACTGGACGTCTCCGGCTACGACCGTACGCCCTCCGACCTCACGCACGCGCTCGAGGCCGAAGGCATCGGCGTCCACTATGACGACGACCCGGAGCGAATCCCGAAGGACATCGAGGACACCCTCGTGGTCTATACCCCCGCCATTCCCGACGACCTGGCGGAGTTCTGCCACGTGCGCGAGCACGGCTACCGCGTGATCAAGCGCTCGCAGATGCTCGGCGAGATCACCGCAGGCCAGCGCTGCCTCGCCGTGGCCGGCACCCACGGCAAGACCACCACGTCCACCCTCGTCGCCCACATCCTGACGGAAGGGGGCAGCGGATGCTCCGCCTTCCTGGGCGGCATCTCCAAGAACTACGGCACCAATATGCTGGTGAGCCACACCCCCACCGTGGTCGCGGAGGCCGATGAATTCGACCGCTCCTTCCACCAGCTGCACCCCGCCATCGCCGCCATCACGGCGATGGACGCCGACCACCTCGACATCTACGGCGACCTCGCCCACGTGCAGGAAGCCTTCCGCATCTTCGCCTCGCAGGTCAGCGAGACCATCATCCTGAAATACGGCCTGCCGATCCGCCCCCAGGACGTCTCCGCCCGCATATTCACCTATCACTTCGACGACACGCGGGCCGACTTCCACAGCAGCAACCTGCGCCTGGACGACACCGGCCACTACACCTACGACCTCGTCTATCCGGGCGGCACCCTGAACGACATCCGCGTGGGCGCCATCGGCTGGGTCAACGTGGAGAACAGCATCGCCGCGGCCGCCATCTGCCTCTGCAACGGGGTGGACGCCCAGAAAGTCCGCCACGCCATCGGCAGCTTCGAGGGCGCGCAGCGGCGCCTGGACGTCCACGTCAACACGCCGGCGCTCACCTACATCGACGACTACGCCCACCATCCGGCGGAGCTGCAGAGCGCCATCTCGTCCATCCGGCAGGTCTTCCCCGGCCGGCGGATCACGGGCATCTTCCAGCCCCACCTTTATACCCGCACGCGCGATTTCGCGCCCGAGTTCGCCCAGGCGCTGAGCGGATTGGACAAACTCATCCTGCTGGACATCTATCCCGCCCGCGAGGAACCCATCCCGGGCGTCAGCTCCGAAATCATCTTCCGCGACGTCACGGCCCCCGAGAAGGTCCTGATCCGCCGCGAGGAGCTGATGGATTACCTTGAGAAAGAAGATGTCGACGTGCTCGTCACCCTGGGTGCCGGCAACATCGACCGCTATATAGAACCGATCACCGAACTCCTCACCAAAAGGCTCGCCTAAATGAAGAAAGCGGTCAAATATTCCCTTATCGGCGTGGTCGCTGCAGCGTTCTGCATCGGAATGGGCTTCCTCTACCGCAACGTGCGGCAGGAGCAGTCCCGGCTCATCTGCGGAAAGCTGGAAGTGAGTTTCTCCGACAGCCTGCGCTTCGTCAGCGAGCAGGACATCCGGGAATATCTTGACACCCGCTACGGCAGCTTCATTGGGCAGCGCCTGGACAGCGTCGGACTCTCCCGCATCGAGAACATCCTGGAGAGCCGCAGCGCCGTGATGCGCTGCGAGGCCTGGACCACCGACGACGGCGTCCTGCACGTGGACATCACGCAGCGCGCCCCCGTCCTGCGTTTCCAGGACGGCGAGCGCGGCTTCTACGTGGATGCGGAAGGCTACATCTTCCCGCTCCACCCGACCTACACCGCCCCGGTCCCCGTCATCGAGGGAAGCATCCCCGTGAACGTGCCCGCCGGCTACAAGGGCGAAGCCCCCGGCGAGAAGGAGAAGGAGTGGATTGCCGGCGTGCTGGAGGTCGACCGCTACATCGCCGCTTCCCGCGGCTGGCGGGACCGCGTCAGCGCCTTCCAGGTCCGACCGGGGGGCGAACTCGTCCTGCAGCTTTCGGACCGGCAGGAGCGGTTCATCTTCGGACAGCCGGAGGACATCCCCGGCAAATTCGCGCGCATCGAGCGCTACCTGGGCGTCATCGCCCCGTCCCTGGCGGAGGGACACTACCGTACCGTGAACGTAAAATATAATCAACAAATCATATGCAGGCAGAAAGATACATAGCAGCAGCCGACCTTGGCTCCTCCAAGATTGCCCTGAGCGTGGCCAAGATCGAGGGAGATGACATCCAGATCATCTACTACAAGGAGACTCCGTCCGACGGAATCCGCTACAGCTGCGTCTTCAACCCGAAGCGCGCGGCCGTCCCTCTCCGTACCGCCATCAAGGAGGCGGAAGAAGAATTGAACATCAGGATCCTCCAGGTGGTCGTCGGCCTCCCGCGGTACAACGTCCGCCAGGAGATCGCGAGCGCCCGTATGGAGCGCAGCGACCCGTCCTCCTGCATCACCAAGGAGGAGGTCAATACCCTGAAGAGCATCGCCATCGACTCCTACCCCATCGCCGATGAGGCCAAGGAGGAGATCTATGGCGCCGTGGCGCAGTCCTTCTCCGCCGACGAAGAGCTCGTCTGCGCGAGCGAGAACGACGTCGTCGGCACGACGGCGGACGCCCTGGAAGGCAACTTCAAGGTCTTCGTGGGCGCGCAGAAGCCGGTCAGCAACATCGACATTATGCTCAACGACGCCCAGGTGGCTCCCGCCCGCAAGCTCTTCCTGCCCAACGCCGTCGCCAAGGCGGTCCTCACCGAGGCCGAGAAGGAGAACGGCGTGGCCCTCGTGGAGATCGGCGCGGGCGTGACCTCGCTCACCATCTACCGCGGCAAGATCCTCCGCCACTACTCCGCCATCCCCTTCGGCGGACGCGTGATCACCACCGACATCAAGTACGAGTGCGGCTTCAACGAGCAGCTCGCCGAAAATATCAAGCTCGCCTTCGGCGCCTGCATGCCCGAGAAGCTGCAGTCCCTCAGCGAGAAGGTCATCCAGATCAACGACCAGGAGAACGGCTCCTACGACCAGCTCCCCGTCAAATACCTCTCCGAGATCATCACCTGCCGCGCCCGCGAGATCATCGAGGCCATCCTCTTCCAGATCCAGGACAGCGGCTACGCCGACAAGCTCCGCAACGGCATCGTGCTCACCGGCGGCGGCGCCAACCTCGTCAACATCGCCACCCTGA
>JAEEGJ010006511.1_pt1 | contig 34868 bp, 29 predicted proteins | sample 8958761 | NCBI WGS metagenome assembly JAEEGJ01 (sample SAMN16246546, study PRJNA631951) | gut metagenome | biome: gut microbiome; feature: rumen; material: RS-attached | host: Bos | place: Iran: Karaj | collected 2018-10
GCAGACATGTGACCACGGAACAGGTCTGAGTGTAGTGGACATTCGGATTAGGCTAAGGGCAAATGCCTTTTTGCTGGCAAAGACACCAGGTCTGAGTGTAGTGTAAATTCGGATTAGGCTAAGGGATTTAGGTATAATATTTTAAAACAAACCTAGTCTGAGTGTAGTGTAAATTCGGATTAGGCTAAGGGACGCCCCCCCACTACCCAAACCACGGTGGTAGTCTGAGTGTAGTGTAAATTCGGATTAGGCTAAGGGACCCTTTGATTTACCTAGTAAATTACCCTTGTCTGAGTGTAGTGTAAATTCGGATTAGGCTAAGGGCTTTCGTTGGTGCAACAACTTGAACAGCCGGTCTGAGTGTAGTGTAAATTCGGATTAGGCTAAGGGTTGTTTTGTCTTTACTATGTATTATAGTTAGTCTGAGTGTAGTGTAAATTCGGATTAGGCTAAGGGTCCCTTGCACGTCTTTTTGTCGCGTAGTCGGTCTGAGTGTAGTGTAAATTCGGATTAGGCTAAGGGCGGGCAAGTTGAAACGCTGAAAAAGGTCGTGTCTGAGTGTAGTGTAAATTCGGATTAGGCTAAGGGTCGGTGTAAGCTTTGCGAACACTGTTCTCGGTCTGAGTGTAGTGTAAATTCGGATTAGGCTAAGGGTTACGTAAAGCAGATAAAGGATTTACAGAGGTCTGAGTGTAGTGTAAATTCGGATTAGGCTAAGGGGTCTTGTACTAGGATCCTAGGTGTCTTGTAGTCTGAGTGTAGTGTAAATTCGGATTAGGCTAAGGGTTTATCTTCCATCTGTTTTTATCCCACGATGTCTGAGTGTAGTGTAAATTCGGATTAGGCTAAGGCGCATGATACACGCACAGCACAGCATGACTAGTCTGAGTGTAGTGTAAATTCGGATTAGGCTAAGGCCCCTAGCTCAAGGGCATATACTCCCTAGCTGTCTGAGTGTAGTGTAAATTCGGATTAGGCTAAGGCAAGTCTTGAGGTTGGATTCGATCCGTTCTTGTCTGAGTGTAGTGTAAATTCGGATTAGGCTAAGGGCCTGATGTTTTCTACAAGCCTACTGTAACGGTCTGAGTGTAGTGTAAATTCGGATTAGGCTAAGGCAATACCGGAAGTTTTTGATGATTTAGGGAGGTCTGAGTGTAGTGTAAATTCGGATTAGGCTAAGGCATAGAACACATGAACCAGTCTTAATTTTTCGTCTGAGTGTAGTGTAAATTCGGATTAGGCTAAGGCTAAAGAGACTTGGAAAAAGATTCAGGAAAGGTCTGAGTGTAGTGTAAATTCGGATTAGGCTAAGGCCTGCAATAATTTGACTTTGTGGATCAATCGGTCTGAGTGTAGTGTAAATTCGGATTAGGCTAAGGCGAAGGAAACACAAAAATGTCATACGAACATGTCTGAGTGTAGTGTAAATTCGGATTAGGCTAAGGCAACTACATCAGTCACCTGAGTACGCAGTTAGTCTGAGTGTAGTGTAATTCGGTAGAATAAGGTAAAAAGGCGACTAGGACCTTGTCTCATACGTCTATAAATTATGATAGCGAATGATAATAATAACTGAATAGACCGTCAGATTATTTTGTCTGCATTACAAAAAGCCCCGCAGCATATTGCAACGGGGCCTTTTTCTATAACAGTGAAATTTACCGGATGATTTTACTCAACTCTCAACGGAGTATAGGAGTAAATCTTCAGTCTGGCGTTTCTGTCGGCTGAAGAGAACAGTTTTGCAGGATCTACAGTTTTCAAAACCTTCAGTTCTTCAGGAAGCGGGAACAGAATATTTTCAATATTCAGTTTAACTGAAATATTTTTCAGCAGAATATTTCCGAAGCTGAGATTCTGATCATCAACGGAATTGTCAACCTTGTACTGACCCTTCTTGAGTCCTGCCAGGGATGCTGCTTTTTCAACTGCATCGTCAAGGGTTCCAAGTTCGTCAACCAGACCGATCTCCTTTGCCTCAATTCCGGTCCATACCCGGCCCTGGGCGATCTGATCAACATCATCGAATTTCATATTGCGGCTCCTGGACACCATGGTGACAAAATCCGCGTAGGTGCCTTCGATACTGCCTTCGATGCTTTTTCTTGCAGGTTCGCTCAGCTCCTGGAACGGATTGCGGTAGTCACCGGGGTTGTTGGTAACCTCATTGTAGTTTACACCCAGTCGGTCAGCCGCCTTTTTGAATGTCGGTACAACACCGAACACGCCGATAGAGCCGGTGATGGTGGTAGGCTCGGCGTAGATATAATCACCGAGGGTGGAGAGCATATATCCGCCGGATGCCGCCATGCTTCCCTGGGAAATAACAATCTTTTTGCCTCTGTTCTTGAAACAGTCGGTCATTTCATTAACCAGACGTACCGCTTCGACCACAGATCCGCCAGGGGAGTTGATTCTCAGTACCACGGCTTTTACCGACTGATCGTTACCGATTTTTCTGATTTGATCTGCATAATTGTCATAGCTGATGAAGGCATTTTCATTTGAACTGCCGGTAATTTCCCCGGTAAAGTAGATAACCTTTACTGTCGGATCCGGAGCACGCTCTTCACCGGATGAGGCGGATTCTGTTTCCTTAGTATCTGATTTTAATGAAAGATATTCCCTGAAGTTCATCGCGGCAAGCTGGGTTTCCTTGTATTTTTCCTTTTTAACCGCTTTCGGGAACAGCTTGAGAGCTTCTGCAAGGAAGCTGTCGTAGGACATAACCTGATCCACCTGTTTCTGCATAAGTGCATAGGCGGCATCATTAAAGCCGGCTCTGCTCAGCAGTGTGTATTTCTGTTCGATGGAAGGAAGGATCTGACTGTCATCAAGTCCACGGTTGTTTTTGATAGTGCCGGAAATGCGGGACCAGACGTTTTTAACGATTGCCTGATAGTTTTCTCTGGCTGCATCTGACATTTCATCCAGGAAATACGGCTCTACCGCTGATTTGTATTTACCGTGCTTGAACACGTACGGAGCCAGATTGTACTCCTCCAGCAGTTTTCTGTAGTAGAGATTTCCGAAGGTTACACCGTGCAGATCCACCGAGCCGGAGGGATCCAGGGTCAGGCTGTCGGTGAAGCTGGCCAGATAATAGTTCGACTGGGTATAGGCAGGGGCAAATGTTATGATCTTCTTTTTGGAGGATTTTCTGAATTCATCGATTTTTTTACCGATCACATCGGCTATACCGTAGGAAACATAGCTGTTTCTGGACAAATCCAGAATTATGCCTGAAACATTGGGATCTTTTGCTGCAATATCCAGGGTTTTTATGATCTGATCTGAATAGGAATATGGGCTCTGACGTTTATTTAACTGCAGAACCACCTCTTCGAATTCAGAAATGAAGCGGTGGTCGGTAATCTCAGCATTGGGGCTGATTACAACAACCTTGTTGTCAAGTTCTGTGAGGGCGTTTTCATCTTTATCGGAAGGCGCTGCGAGCGCTGCAATGAAGATAAAAGCGATCAGGGAAAAAATCACCACGGTGATCCCTACCACCAGTTTGACGTATAAACAGGCTAGCGCTATGAAAAATTTAAAAATTTTAATTAAGAACATTAGTATTATTCCTTATATTTCCGGAATTCAGTCATATTATCACCAACAAAAAAGACATACCGAAGAAAGTATGTCTTATTGCCTTAAGGAGAATAAATGATAAACGGGACCATAAGGTCCATTTTTTATTATATAGACAATCTGCACGCTTAAAGTGATCTGTGCGACAAATTGTATTTGAGAAATGCTGTAAATACAACCCAGTTCACATTTACAGTCTGAGATCTTTTTTCTCAATGCCGGTTATCTGTGATTTAACACTTCCGTCGGTCAGTACAGTGATAATCTCATCCCCCGATTTCAGACCGTTGACTGAACTTAATGCCTGGCCTTTGTACATGGTGGTGGTCTTGTAGAATCTCGGATCGGTCAGCGGGTTGCTGCGGTTCAGATTTAGCGCAAGATCCTCGAGAAGCCGGCTGCGGCGGTTGATCATGGCGTTGATCTCCCTCAGCAGTCTGTTATTGAGCTCCTCCACCGCGCCGCGGCTGTCGGAGAGTTGTTTTTCTATGCCGCAGGAGGCTACCGCGCTGGAAAGTTCGGTTATTTGCAGACGGTATCTGCTTATGGTTTCAGTCATTGCCTTTTCAAGACGGTCTTGGAGAATTTCCAGCATATGTCTGCGGCTGCTGATGAGAGCATCGGGACTGTTTCTGTCAAGGGTGGCGCTGAGACTGTCAAGGGTGCTGCGGCAGCTGTAGAGGCGGGAGATCATGCTGCTCTCAAGCCGGTTGCCGAGTTCTGTGAGAAGATTTTTTCTGGAGGCGATGTTTTTTTCCATTCCCGACGAGGCAATGGAACCTTCAAGATTGCTGATCTGCAGCCGGTGGCGGTGAATCATGGTGCCGATACTGTTCAGCATGCTCTCGTAGGCCTTCTGCAGAAGAGTCCTGCGGTATTCAAGCTGTCTTTGCGGACTGAGCAGATTGAGCCGGTTCAGCAGATTCTGCAGTTCGATATTTCTGGCGGTCAGAATATCAGAAATTCTAGTACGCAGGAAATTTTCCGTTGCACCGAGATTGTTAAGAACCTTTACATAGTTGTCGGCAATCAGCACACCGGCCTGGGTCGGGGTTGCCACGCGAAGGTCCGCCACAAAATCACACAGGGTGAAATCGGTTTCGTGTCCCACCGCAGATATTACCGGAATGTTCGAATTGTAGATCTCACGGACCAGCTGTTCATCATTGAAGCAGAACAGATCTTCAAAACTTCCGCCTCCTCTTGCTATGATCAGTACATCGCATTCATTGCGGTAGTTTGCGGTTTTAAGCTGCTGGATGAGTGATCGGGCGGCTGTCGGTCCCTGTACGGTTGCAGGGTAGAGGATCAGATTTACCGCATTGATCCTGCTGTAGATATTGCGGTATATATCATGGATTACATCCCCCTCCCTGGAGGTTATCACGCCCACGGTTTTAGGAAAGTAGGGGATCTGTTTTTTATGCTCCGGATCGAACAGCCCCTCCCTGGTAAGACGCTCCTTGAGCATCTGCAGCTGCTGTTCAAGATAACCGGCACCGATCGGACGGATACTGGTAACGGTAAATGAAAGATCGCCGCGGACATTGAAATTCGGTGCTTCAAAGCGAACCATCACCTGCATACCGTCTCTGAGGTTGAGTCTGCTGAAGCCCGGCCCGATCCCTCTTACCATGCATTTGATGGTACTCTGTCCGTCACTGAGGGAAAAATAGCAGTTGATATTCTTCCAGATTTTGAAATTGGAAATTTCCCCCACCGCGGTTATTTCTCCGGAGAAATAGCAGTCGATGGCGCTGTTTACCATGTTTTTGACCTGGGTTACCGTGAAGGGGCGTGCATCAGCTCCTGGGTTACTGTATGAATTCTGCGGGGCGTAGGGGTCAGCGGCGTTTACAGCCGGATTGTTCTGAACCGGGGCGTATGCTCCGGACCGGCTGCTCCGGGAACTGTAATAATTCTGTGCTTCACCCGTATTTGAATAACTGCTGCTCGTTGTCATAATGTCTGTGGCTTTCCTTCTGCAGATCTGATGCTGTGTCTGAATAACCGGCGGGAAAATCTCCTCCCGCTGCCGCTTATAGATATTGTAACTGTTTTCAACCGGATAGCAAACGGTGACTATGCGCTGCGGTTCACGGATGAAGATGCCCCTGTGCGGGATTTCGTACTCAGTTGCTCGGTCCGCAGGGCGTCGCTGACGCAAAAAAGTGAAAATATGTGCTATTGATTAAAATTAGAAACAATAAAACCGCTGTTTAATTTGCATATCGGTAAAACTGACCTATAATAGCCGTAAAAGTGTGTCCGGCTGGTGGCAGCTGCCGGTCAGATACCTGTCGCAGGTTTCCCGAAGTGCCGGATAAAAATAATATTATAAGAACATAATTAGAAAAAGGTTAAAATGAATAAGTTTTTTGGTTTGTCTTGCATACTCCTGTCTTTCTCACTTCTTTCCGGATGCGTTACTGAAAAAATTGTCTACGAAAACGGCAGGGAGGTTGTAAAGACTGACGATGATGATTCCCCTGAACGTAGCAAACTTGCTGCCGACAACCGCGTAAAAATAGCAATCCGTCTGCTGAATGAAGGTCAGGCCACCATGGCAAAACAGAACCTGCAGAAGGCGCTGGAATATGATCCTGACAATTTTAATGCCAAGCTCGGCTTTGCCTGGTACTACCAGCAGGTCGGTGAAACCGAGAATGCCTACAATGCCTACAACAACCTGATAAAGCAGTTCAGTGACAACGGTGATGTCTACCAGAATTACGGTATGTTCCTATGCGGCCAGAAGAAGTATACCGAGGCATACAACACTTTTGAACATGCGCTGACCATCAAGAACTACACCCGTATGGCTGAAACCCTGTTTGAAGCCGGCCGCTGCGCCTATTCACAGGGGGATGACCGTAAGGCCATTGCCTATGCCGACCGTGCTCTTGCCTATAACTCAACCACTCCTATTCTGCTTCTGTTCAGAGCTGAACTGGCTCTCGGTGTGGATGATGTGAACACAGCAAGAATAATGATGTCAAGATTCAGCCACTACAGTGAAGACAATTCAATGAGTCTGTTTATTAAACTGAGAATTGAGGAAGGATCAGGAGATATCGAGGAGGCCAAAAAGTACGGCGATCTTCTGCTGACCCGTTATCCGAATTCCCCGGAGGCTAAGAAATACCAGAATAACGATTACTAATAATTAATACAGATCAGATTGCAGCTATGCTGTTTAACAACTGTTGATTAAGAACTGCTCAGATGGCACAGAAGAAGATAACATTCGGCGAGATTCTACGGGAAGAGAGGGAACGTCAGGGACTGAGTCTAAGTGACGTGGCCTCTACGCTCAATCTGCGCGTGTCCCTGGTCAGAGATCTCGAGAATAATCTTCTTGATCGCAAAACCGCCGATGTTTTTTCCCGCGGCTATGTCAGAAGTTACGCCGAACTTTTGAAAATCGACAGTGACGGGATCCTCAAGATTTACGATGACTATGTTGGCAACACCGCCAGCAGAAGGGAAAAGGAGAATCTCGAGGCCAGGCATTACCGCGCCCAGCATAACAAGAAGATGGCGGTTACCGCCGGTCTGATTGCCGGACTGATCCTTCTGCTGCTTCTTCTCATATCAAGCTTTTTCCTGTGGTACAAATATTCAGAGCCGGCTCCGCTGCTTGATGATCATGTGCCGTTTGCCGAATTCAATGAAGATGAGAGCATTCAGATGACCATTGAAGAGAGCACGGATCCTGAATCTGTCTCTAAAACCAGAGAGCAGGAACTGGAGGATTTTGACCGGCTGCAGCAGGAAATACGTGATAATTCCGCAGAAAATGAGCAGACTGCCGCCGGCACCGATGCCTATACCCCGAGCCAGTCCGAGAATGTCGCATCGTCGCTAATCAGAGATGAGAACCGGACTTCGGCAGAGGAGTCTGCAACAGTTCCCGCAACCGACTGGAGTTCAAGGAAACTTTACGTGGTTGTTCCCGAACCGACCGTTGATATCAAAGGTTCCAGCGCTGAAATTGAAGCTCAGCGTAATTCATCAAATCATTCTATTATAGAAATTAATACCAGTCCTAATTATAATATCCATATTGAATTCAGTGGTGACTGCTGGCTGGATCTGAAATCCGGAATGAACGACCGCCGTGTTACGGCCCTCGTATACAAGAAAGATCGTGTTCTGGACTACAATCTGATCAATATGCCTTTGAAATTCACCATAGGAGCTCCCGGCAATATCTCCCGTCTTATTGTCAACGACTATCTGGTGGATTTGAGCGGTGCAGTTCCTGATAAACCATATCATCTTGAAGTAAGTACCAGGTAAAATGAGTAATTCCTATTCAAACATTAAACGCCGGAAATCGTTGCAGATTAAGGTCGGCAACGTTGCCGTGGGCGGAGATGCTCCTATTTCCGTTCAGAGTATGACCAATACTGAAACGACCGATGTTGCGGCCACCGTGGCCCAGATTAATGCCATTGCCGCCGCCGGCGCTGATATTGTGCGTGTATCAGTTCCTTCAATGGATGCGGCCGAGGCTTTCAGAGAAATCAGAAAACAGGTTCAGATCCCTGTAGTTGCCGATATCCATTTTGACTACCGTATCGCCCTCAAGGTGGCTGATTACGGTGCTGACTGCCTGAGGATTAATCCGGGCAACATCGGCAATGTGGATCGTGTTCAAATGGTGGTTGACAGCGCCCGTGACCATAATATTCCGATCAGGATCGGGGTAAACGGCGGTTCTCTTGAAAAGGATCTGCTGGAGAAATACGGGGAACCCACCCCGGAGGCCCTGGTTGAGTCCGCCATGCGCAATGTAGACTATCTTGACCGTTTCAACTTCCCGTACTTTAAAGTCAGTGTCAAGGCATCTGATATGTTTTTATGCGTCAATGCCTACCGTCAGCTGGCCACCAGAATCGATCAGCCGCTTCATCTTGGAATAACCGAGGCCGGCGGTCTGAGAATGGGCTCGGTCAAATCCTCCATCGGACTGGGTCTGATGCTCAGCGAGGGGATCGGCGATACACTGAGAGTCTCCCTTGCCGCAGATCCGGTGGAGGAGGTGAAGGTGGGATTCGATATTCTTAAATCCCTGGGACTCAGATCCCGCGGGATCAATTTCATTGCTTGTCCAACCTGCTCGCGCCGCGAGTATGATGTAATCGGTACGGTGGATGCCCTGGAAAAGAGACTTGCCGATATCACCATGCCGCTTGATGTGGCCATTATCGGCTGTGTGGTCAACGGTCCGGGGGAATGCATCAAGGCCGATATCGGGGTGGCGGGTGCCAAAAAACAGTGCGGTTATTATGAAAACGGCGAACGCGTGGACAGAATTCCGCATGAGATCCTGATAGATGAACTAGAAAGAAAGATTCGTGCACGGGTTGCCTATCTCAGGGAACATCCTGAAGCATCCCGCAGAATGATTGTAAACAGTAATTAATTATAAATAATAAGATTTGAGATTTTTATGGCAGTGCAAATTCAGTCAATTACAGGAATGAAGGATATTCTTCCTGATGAGAGTCCTTTGTGGCAGAAAGTTGAAACAACCCTCAAGCAGATCATGGCTTCCTACGGCTACGCCGAAATGAGAATGCCGGCTGTTGAATATACCAGTCTGTTTGTCCGTTCCATCGGTGAGGTTACCGATGTGGTGGAAAAGGAAATGTACACCTTTGATGACAACGGTGATTCTTTATCTTTGAGACCGGAGGGTACCGCAGGCTGTGTGAGAGCCTGTATTGAACACGGTCTTATTCACAACCAGGAGCGCCGTGTATGGTACACCGGTTCCATGTTCCGTCATGAGAAGCCGCAGAAGGGCCGCTACCGCGAATTCCACCAGTTCGGTGCTGAAATATTCGGTATTTCCAGTGCTGAAATCGATGCTGAGATTATTCTGCTGACCAACCGCATCTGGAAGAAGTTCGGGATCGGTGATCATGTGGTGCTTCAGCTTAACTCCCTCGGCTCCTCCGAGGAGCGTGCCAGCTACCGTGAGGCTCTGGTTGCATTCCTTGAACAGCACAAGGAGAGTCTTGATGAGGACTGCCAGCGCCGTATGTATACCAATCCGCTGCGCGTGCTTGACACCAAGAATGAGAAGGTTCTTGAAATACTGCAGAATGCCCCTAAGCTGACTGACTATTTCGGAGAGGAGACCAGAAATCATTTCGACCGTCTCAGAGCCATACTTGATGCCAACGGTGTGAAATATGAAATCAATCCGAGACTGGTGCGCGGTCTTGACTATTACAACCATACCGTATTCGAATGGGTAACCGATCTGCTCGGCGCCCAGGGTACCATCTGCGGCGGCGGCCGTTATGACGGTCTGGTTGAACAGCTGGGCGCACAGCCTACTCCGGCTGTTGGATTTGCCATCGGTCTTGAAAGATTTATTCTGCTGCTCCAGTCAATCAATGCGGTGGAAGTGGAGAATCCGGTGGATGTCTACTTCTGTGCTGTAGGTGACGAGGCGGTAAGACAGTCCATGGTTATTGCCGAACAGCTGAGGGATCAGATCAGCGGGATCCGCATTCTGACCAACTGCAGCGGCGGGAACTTCAAGAAGCAGTTCAAGCGTGCCGACAAGTCCGGAGCGCTGTTCGCCCTGGTTCTTGCAGATGATGAACTGGCAAAAAATGAAATCGGAATAAAGAATTTACGTGTTGAATCTGAACAGTTAAATGTTAAAATTAGCGCTGTTGCAGAAGAATTAAAAAAATTGTTGGGAGTTAATTAATGGAATTGTACAGTACCGAAGAGCAGCAGGCGGAAGAGCTGCAGAAATTCTGGAAACAGAACGGTAAGACTATTATTATCGGTATTATTATGGGTGTGATCGGTATTCTCGGCTGGGAGCAGTTCAAAAGCTACCGTCAGGGAGTGATGGAGGAGAACACCTATACCTACATGACCGTGATCAAGAATCTGAATGCCGACTACAACGAAAACACCGTCAAGGCTACCGAGAAACTGATCAAGGATCAGGACGGCAGTATCTATGCTGAACTTGCCGCTTTCAACCTGGCAACTCTTGCTGTTGATCAGAAGAATGATATTGAAAAAGCCATGGTTAATCTTGAAATTTCCGCAAAGAGCAGTGATGACGCACTTGCTTCAATCTCCAAACTCCGCCTTGCCCGCGTTTACGCCCAGGAGCAGAGATTTGATGATGCGTATAAACTCCTGAATGAACTCAATGACGAGATTTACGGTGCCACCGTTTCTGAACTCGTCGGTGATTTCAAGCTTCTGCAGGGTAAAAATGATGAAGCCCGCGCCGCATACCAGAAAGCCTATGATAAAATCAAGGATTCCCAGGAGATCCAGCACAACCAGCTGCTGAAGATTAAGCTTGACGATCTGAACGGTTCTGCTGCAACAGCAAAGACTGAAGCAAAGACTGAAGCAAAGACTGAAGTAAAGACTGAAGCAAAGACTGAAGCTGACGCAAAATAGTTCCGTATAAGGCGGTTTAAATTTTATGAAGAAGGGTACCAGTTCTTGCCGGTGCTCTTTTTTTATGTCTGAGCCGTCCCGTTGCGTTCACCGTAACTTTTTTTTCTTTGACGCCCTATTTTGTGATAAAATTCAGTGGGTTTTATCGTAATCAAGGAATAATAATGTTTCGCAAGAGTTTACTGCTGGCAGGCATATTTGCCGCCTCTCTTCTGACACAGTCATGCTCGCTGTTTGAACGCGATGTTTATGTGGTGGCTGATGTACCTGAAATTCAGAATCAGTTCGAACCTAGAATTCTCTGGAAAACTTCTGTCGGAGACGGGGTGGATCGCTTCTACTCCTTCCTGGTTCCTGCTGTATCGGATGAGAAGGTGTTTGTTGCCTCCCGTGACGGAGATGTGGAATGTCTGGAGCGTGCCACCGGAAAAACTCTGTGGAGCATCGATTTGTCCGATGAGGAGGAGAATGATGATCGCCGCAGTGCCCGTATCTCCGGCGGTGTAAGTCTCGGACTTGATTCTCTCTATGTAACTTCAGAGAACGGCTATGTGTACGCCATCGACCGTTCCGACGGTTCCCTGAAATGGAAAAACAATATCGGCTATGAAATGATGTCAAGACCGCTTGCTCTTGCCGACCGGGTAGTGGTGCTGACCACCGACGGACAGCTGGTAGCTCTGTCAGACTATGACGGACATAAACTGTGGTCGACTCCGAAGGAGGAGCAGTCACTGACTCTGCGCGGAACCTCCAGCCCGATTGAGATCGAAAGAGGCAAGCTGATTATGTACGGTACCTCCCAGGGCAAGATTTCCATTGTTGATTCCGAAACCGGTATGCTGGTTCACAGCTTTATTGTCAGTCTTCCGAAGGGCAGCAGCGCCATTGAAACCATCGGCGATGTGGATGCAATGCCGCTGTTTGTTGACGGACAGCTTTATGCAGTCGGCTACCACGGAAGTCTTCTCAATATTATTGCCGGCGGCGGCTGGAAGAAGGAGATCAGCTCCTCCAAAGATATCGGCTATGATTATTCAGATATTTTTGTTACCGATGATGAAGGACATATTCATTCAGTTTCCCGTTCAAGCGGAGAGGAGCGCTGGCTCAACCGCGATCTGTCATACCGCGGTGTAACCGGCCCGGTTTCCTACCGCTCCTATGTTCTGGTTGGCGATATGGACGGATATCTGTACTGGCTTGACAATGCCACCGGTACCATCGTTTCCATGGATGATTATGACGGCAGCGGACTTAATGTTGCTCCCGTTGTTTATGACGACGTTGCCTATCTGCAGACCCGCAGCGGCAAAGTTTATGCCATCACCCTTAAGGAGGACGGAGAATAATCCGCAGTGCCGTGAACTGTCAGCAATGTTCGCGGCTTAAAACACCTTGATTAAACCGAAAAATTTTTAGATTAAGCAGGCCCGGACGGGCCGCTGTATATAAGAGGAGCCTATGACCCCTGTAGTAGCTTTGGTCGGACGTCCCAACGTGGGAAAATCGACTTTATTCAACCGTTTAACCAGAAGCCGTGATGCGCTTGTGGCCAATTTCCCGGGGCTTACCCGCGACCGTAAATACGGTAAGGCTGAAATCAACGGCCTCGAATTCATTGTGATCGATACCGGCGGTATCGACGGGTCTGAGGAGGGAATTGAACTCCAGATGGCCAAACAGTCCTACCTGGCAATGCAGGAGGCTGATATTATCGCATTTATTGTTGATGCCCGTGACGGTGTGCTTGCCGGTGACAACATGATTGTTGAATATGCCCGCAAGATCGACAAACCTACCATCCTGGTCGCCAACAAGGTGGACGGTATTGATGCCGACAGTGCCTGTGCCGAGTTTTACTCTCTTGGTTTCGGCGAAATTTATCAGATTGCCGCAGCTCACGGCATGGGCGTGTCCTCCCTGCTGGAGGATGTGCTGTATCCGATGCTGGTAAAGGTTAAAACCTCTGCACCGGACTTCGTTCCACGTGAAGAAGAAACCTCGATGGATGACGTGGAGGAGGATGAACGCAACAACCGCGTAAGTTTTAATTTCGTCGGCGGTCTGGTGCCGCAGTTCAAGGAGGATCTGACCTATGAATATGTTCCTCTCAAGGCGCTGAAACTTCAGGAGAATGTTGAAGTTGAGCAGCACGGCGACGAGATAATGCTGTCCGTGTTCCATAACGGTGTAGATCTGTTCCTGGAGTTTAATTCAGGCGACCGTCTGATCGGCGAAGATACCTGCTTCTATATCAAATACATTCAGGAACTTCCGTACTGTTCACTGCCGGAGGATCCTTCCACCCTTGATATTCCTCCTTCTGAAATGGAGGCTGAACAGCTGGAACCTTCCGAGGGGGATTTTGAGGAATCCGATGAACCGATTAAATTTGCCATTGTGGGCCGTCCGAATGTGGGTAAATCCACTCTGACTAACCGTATGCTCGGCGAGGAAAGAGTTATTGTCTACGATTTTCCGGGTACCACCAGGGATTCAATCTACATTCCGATGGAGCGTGACGAACGCAAATATGTGGTAATCGATACCGCCGGTGTAAGAAAACGTAAAAAGGTTACCGAAACTGTTGAAAAATTCTCGGTTATCAAGACCCTCAAGGCGATTGAAGATTCCCATGTAACTATTCTGCTGATTGATGCCCATGAGGGTTTGACCGATCAGGATCTGGGACTTCTGAGTTTTATTCTCAATGCCGGCAGATCTATCGTTATCGCCATCAACAAGTGGGACGGACTGAAAGGAGAGGAGAAGGAAAAGATTAAGCAGGAGCTGGAGCTGAGACTCGGTTTTGTCAACTTTGCCAAGATCCATTTTATTTCCGCTCTGCACGGTACCGGAGTAGGTCATCTGTTTGAGTCCATCGATGAGGCCTACAGATCTGCAACCCGCAGGATCAGTACTTCAAGACTGACCAGACTGATGATGATGGCCACATCCGAACATCAGCCGCCGATGGTCCGCAGCAGAAGAGTTAAGCTTAAATACGCCCATGCCGGCGGATACAACCCTCCGAGAATTGTTATTCACGGCAATATGGTTAATGATCTGCCTGAATCATACAAGCGTTACCTTACCAATTACTTCCGTGATGCACTTGAAATAATCGGTACCCCGATCAGCCTTGAATTTGTTGAAGGTGAAAATCCGTTCGAAGGAAAGGTTAATAAACTTACTCAGAGCCAGATGCGCAAAAAACGCCGCATGATGAAATACGTTAAATCCCAGGAACGTAAAAAGGCCATGAGAAAGAAGAAGGGATATTAGTTCATTATCAGCTTCCGGGTTATTGACGGGATGCACTGCCTACTGCCGTGCGTCCTTTTTATTTTTCTAATCTGCCCAGCTGAACGGTATGGTCCTGTCGTCCCACACCCGCCACTCGTCGGCTTTCATTACTTTCCGGGCCTGATCTTTTAAGTTTGAAAGCGTCATTTCTGCATTGGCAATTGATCTTAACAGATCGGGATCTTTTTTACACAGGCACAGACAGGTGAACATATGACAGTTGTTAATTGCAATGTTGTAACTGCCCAAATCCTGTCCCACCAGTTCCAGGGCGCCCTTGCAACAGATTTTTTCCCCACCGCAGGGCCGTTGCGGCTTGATACATATATACTGAACCCTATTTCTCCGCTGATGAACTCACCGGGCGAAACCAGATTGATTACACATCTGCCTTGCTGTCTGCTCAGTTCAACTATGCATTTTGTACCGCCTCCTCCTACATAGATCCCGGAATGTTCCGCATAGCCGGCGGCAAGATCACAGTACAGAACCGAACCGGGAACAGGAGTAACATGCTCTGCCAGCACATTATCGCGAAAGGATCTGAGCAGAGCATGTACGGGTGTATTAACTGCGGTCGAAACAACCGATTTTGCATAGTTGAATAATCCCATGTTATTGATCCCCGGTTGGTAATCAGCCGGCTTGGTAGTCCCATTTGAGCCACTGATCTGCATTCATGATTTCCCTTGCTCTTTTTTTGACATGATCCAGTGTCATTTTCATCTCACGATTCTTCAATGATTTCAATAATTTTTCCCAGTTCAGGGGACCCTGTTCTATATTGCTGCTGCATATGCAGTAATCCGTAAACATATGGCAGTTGTTCTTTGCAAAACTGTAATCCCCTAAACATTTACCCACCATGGTTTCTGCAGTACTTGCTATGTATTCCCGACCGACCGCTGTATTATGGTGACATGATATATATATGGTTGAACCGAGCCCGCCGTTAACAAACTCCTCGGGGGTAACCCTTTTGATCATGCAACTGCCGTCAATATTTGCAAGTTCAATGATGCATTTATCACCGCCTCCGACATAAATTCCGGAGTGTTCGGCGTATCCTACGTCCAGTTCGCAGAAAAGGATCGAACCCGGAACCGGGGTGGCGGTTTTAGAAGAGAATTTTCGTCTGGCTGCATCAAACACAGGTTTACCTGCAGCAATAATCACGGGCAGAAGAATTTTTCCGGTTTTGATAAGTATTTTCTTGGATACCATATTGGCCCTCCACCTGAAACAGAAGATTACCTGCATGACTCTGAACGGTATGTTCCGGTGCAGCCCGGATCTGAAGCTGACAGAGCGGCAGCGGTGAACAGAACTGGTCATACGCAATGTCACTTATCTTTTGATTATAACATCTAATGTTATGGTAGCTTCAATTTACGAAGACAAGCAGAATTTTTTTTGATGGAGATCTCCCTGACCGGCTGCGGCGGGCAGCACGTAACATGGACCTTTCACAGGCTCAGAAAATTTCCGGTAAATAAATTATCAGATTATTTTGTAACTTTTTTGTAACCTTTTCCGAACTCCTTCGTTTAAAGGGTAACAGAGCAGCAAAATTCAGTTTCAACAACAGATTACGGAGCGTGTATTATGGCTTTAACAATGTATATGAAAGTTACCGGTAAAAACCAGGGCGAAATCAAGGGTTCATGCGATCAGGGCGGCGACAAAAAAGATAAAATCCTTGTTTATGCAATGGATCACAAGGTTGAAATTCCAAAGGATACTCACACCGGACTGCCAACCGGCCAGCGCATCCATCATCCTCTTACTGTAACCAAGGCCAAGGATGTAGCATCACCAAAACTGTTTGCAGCCTGCTGCAAGGGTGAACAGGTTGATGTGGAACTTGATTTCTACAGAATCAAACCAACCGGCGAAGAGGAACTGTACTACAAGATTACCATCAATGATGCGGTAATTGTGGAAATGGGCGAAAACACCCCAACCACCTTCCTGGCAGAGAACAAACCATATCACGACATGGAAGACGTAAGCTTTACCTACTCCAAGATTACCTGGTCCTACACTGACGGTAATATTGAGTTCACCGACGACTGGAAGGCATAAAGAATTTATCCCAATCAACAAAAAAAAGATCAAACCTCATATCGGTCCCTGGTATGGGGTTTTTTGCTGTGAGTAATTTTTTAGAAAATTTTTTTAAGATCTTTTCAAAATATTTGTAACCATTCAGATTACGGTTCGTTTAAAGGGTAAACAAACAAAATGTTATTTCCTACCAACAACAGTTTTATGGAGCGTGTATTATGGCTTTAACAATGTATATGAAAGTTACCGGTAAAAACCAGGGTGAAATCAAGGGTTCTTGCGATCAGGGCGGCGATAAAAAGGATAAAATCCTCGTTTATGCAATGGATCACAAGGTTGAAATTCCAAAGGACACTCATACCGGACTGCCAACCGGCCAGCGCATTCATAATCCGCTGACCGTTACCAAGGCCAAGGACGTTGCATCACCAAAACTGTTTGCAGCATGCTGCAAGGGTGAGCAGGTTGATGTTGAACTTGATTTCTACAGAATCAAACCAACCGGCGAAGAGGAACTGTACTACAAGATCACCATCAATGATGCGGTAATTGTAGAAATGGGCGAAAACACCCCAACCACCTTCCTGGCAGAGAACAAACCGTATCACGACATGGAAGACGTAAGCTTCACCTACTCAAAGATTACCTGGTCCTACACCGACGGCAACATTGAATACACCGACGACTGGAGAGCCTGAGGAATATAACAGTATAATTGCAAACCTACTTTACCTTGGGGAGGTCTGTGCGCTACACAGGCCTCTTTTCTTGTTTGCGCAACAGTTACAGCCAGGTTTGTGAAAATCTGTATTTGTAGTAAACTAACGCACAACTCTTATCTTACGGTAAATTGAAATGAGTAATTTTGCAGAAGTAGATCCTTTCCTTGCGGAAACAGGCCGGCGCAAGCTGCTGATAGTTGAAGGTTCAGAACAGTTTGTTGCTGATTTTCTTTCAGAACACTGTGAATTTTTTATAGATGAATCAAATTTTAAAACCTACAGTAAATCCTACGCCCATCTTGGCAACGAGTACCGTACCGTCGGCTATAATGCCTGCTGTCGGATAAACCCTGAAATACTTTATTCTCTCGGCGGGCTGATTAAATTCGGCGGTACTCTGGTTCTTGGCGTACGGAGTTTTGAAAAACTGGATGAATTCCCCGATCGGGATCTTGATCGTTTTCGTGCTGACAAAAAGACAGTTCTGAAAAACAATTTTCTGTTCCGGATGAAGAGGATAATCGAAGACAGCGGGACATACGCTGTTTATTCTGAAACTTCAGGATTCAGAAGTTTCCTTAACGCAGAGAATAATTGCGGGGCGCAGGACAGAGAACGCTTTATTGATGAACCGCTGCCTGCTGAATATGCCGCATGGCTGGACAGCGACAGCAGGCTGCTTGTGATCAGCGGTAAACGAGGTTCCGGGAAGTCAACACTGCTTGGTAAAATATCGCGTCATGTCAAGGGGCGGGTACTGATATCTGCTCCGAGCCGGGCTTCTCTCACTTCTTTCTACCGTATTGCCTCCAATGCCGAGTTTGTCGGAATTGAACAGCTGCTGGAAACTGAACCGGGGAATTTTACCGTACTTGTAGATGAAATCTCCTCGGTTCCGGTATACCAGCTCAGACAGATTGCAGAGCGCTTCAGCAAGGTGGTTCTGAGCGGAACTGCTGAAGGTTATGAAGGAACCGCCCGCGGAATAATGTTAAAACTTCTGCCGTATTTTGAAACTCACCATATTGACTACAGAATGTACGAGCTGCACGGCTGCCACCGCAACGATGAAACCGACTCCTTCGGCCGCACCTGGAGACAGATTTTCAATCCTGGACAGATGCAGGAAAACTGTGATGCCGGAATTGAACAGACGGAGATCTGCACTGTTACCGGAGATGAACTTTTGCAGAATGAGCAGCTGCTGGCAGAGATCTACCAGGTTCTTTCGAGCAATCATTATCAGAGTCAGCCGTCAGAACTTCGTCAGATCCTGGATGTTCCGGACAATATCGTGGTTTATCTTAAAACCGCAGGTGTGGTTGCCGGAGTGATGTGGTGTGTCAGGGAGCAGATTGCCCCGAAAATTGTACCGGATGTATTCCTTGGTACCAGACGCCCCCGCGGAAATATAATTCCCCAGACCCTGGTTGCCCACTCAGGATTTAAGAATGCGGGATATTACCGCTTTTTGAGGATCGTTAGAGTGGCGGTGATGGAAAAGTATCGCCGCAGAAAGTTCGGTTCGATGCTGGTATCCCATGTTTATGAGCACTGCCGTGAAATGTTCGATTATCTCGGAGTGTCGTTCGGAATAACACTGCCGCTGGTCAGATTCTGGAAGGCAAACGGATTTACTGCAGTAAAGCTCGGGATGAAAGAGGATCATGTTACAGGACTGTATTCAGTCGTGATGCTCAGATCAGGGGGAAAACTGCTGAACCGGGTTATGAACGGCTGGTACGGCACCTTTATGAAAAATCTGATGTTCCAGGCATCATGGCAGTATCGTGATTTTGAACCTCAGCTGCTGACAGAACTGGTAGACAGACCTCTGGATGATTTTGAAATTACCTCGCAGTACTGGCGCGATCTTGAATCTGTCGCACTTGGTCACCGTTCGCCGGAGCAGGCTGTCGAGTCGATTATCAGGTGGATCCTCGGAAGTGCAGAATGGAGAAACATCCCGTTTGAGACAAGAAGCCGCCTTTTTGCCTATTTTGTAATGCATCAGGACGCTGATATAAGCGGAGAACTGACTGTTATGCGGCAGCAGATGTTGAAAACCCTTCAGCCCGTACTGCAAAAAACCTCCTAACTTTCGTTAGAAGGTTTAAGCGACGTTTGTGATTAAATCTGCTATGGAGTCTATGCCTTCCAGTCATCGGTGTATTCAATGTTGCCGTCGGTGTAGGACCATGTAATCTTCGAGTAGGTAAAGCTTACATTCTCCATGTCATGATACGGTTTGTTTTCCGCCAGGAAGGTGGTAGGGGTGTTTTCGCCCATTTCCACAATCACTGCATCATTTACAGTAATCTTGTAGTACAGTTCCTCTTCGCCGGTTGGTTTGATTCGGTAGAAGTCAATTTCAACGTCAACCTGTTCGCCCTTGCAGCAGGCGGCAAAGAGTTTTGAAGATGCAACATCCTTGGCTTTGGTTACTGTAAGCGGGTGATGGATGCGCTGGCCGGTTGGCAGTCCGGTATGAACATCACGTGGAATTTCAACCTTGTGATCCATTGCGTAAACGAGGATTTTATCCTTTTTGTCGCCGCCCTGATCGCATGAACCCTTGATTTCGCCCTGGTTTTTACCGGTAACTTTCATATACATTGTTAAAGCCATAATACACGCTCCGTAAATTTTAACTGTTTCTTGCTCTGTTACCCTTTAAACGCATGAACTTAAAAAAGGTTACAGAGTCGCCGGCATAATCATAATGTATTATTTATTTGGCACAGCACTGATTTCCTCCAGTTTCCTGCTTAAGGAGTGAATTTTATGAATTTATAATGCGAAAGGCCCTTGCAACGGCTCCGGTGCTGGCAACAGAGCGATTTAGTTCAAAAATATAACAAGGTGGAGTGTGCCTTTTGACATAAATAGTAATAGAATATACGATGTTGAGGGGCGGCGTGCCGCTCCGTGTTAGCTATTGATAGTTTTGGGATGCGTATGTTTGGCAAAAAAAAAGTAAAGGATTCCGATTGCATTGTGGTTGGGTTTGCACCCACCGCTGTATATTTTTACTCTAAACAGAAGGATCACGAGTTTACTGTAAAGCAGGTATCTGATATATCCGAATATGCCAAAGTGGTTTCCGAAGTTTTTACCGAACTGAATGTTACAAAGAAAACCCCGGTAAGGGCTCTGCTTTTAAGGGGACAGTACACCAATATTCAGATCGACAAACCAAAAACCCCTGAAGAGGAGATGGCCGGTGCGGTTCAGTGGGCGATCAAGGATTACGTGCAGGACACTGTAACCAATTTTGCCGTTGATTATGTGGATATGCCTAAGTCTCCTTCCTATCCGAATGACAAGATCCTGGTGGTATCGGCACAGAAAAGAATTGTGAAGGCGATAATAGATGCGGTTACGGAGCATGCGGCGCTTTCAGATATATCTGTCGAGGAAATCTCACTGGCTGATCTGTTTGATGAAAATGATGAACAGGCTCATATGATCCTCTTTCAACCGGAGGGATATGATTTGAATCTGATAACAATATGGCATTCAAGACTGTTTTTCACCCGTTCATTGAGAGGATTCAAGGATCTCTATAAATATCAGAAGGGTTCTATCGATAATGATATGTTTGATAATCTCTCGCTGGAACTGCAGCGTTCTTTAGATTATATGGTTGCTCAGCTCAAACTTCCTGCTCCGAAGCTGCTGACTATTGCTCTGGACTGTCCTGATCGTGAGTCCATAGCGGACTATCTGACCAATACCTACTCATTTCAGACCAATGTAATATCAGAAGAGGTTGGTAAGAATTCTGTAATTTATCTATCACTGGTTGCACTGGCAAAAGCAGGAAAAAAGGCATAACAATGAAAACAAGAATAAACCTCTATTTAAATGAATTCAAACCTCCGAAGGAACTGCTGACCGTAGGGAGAATTATTCTTATTTCTGCGATATGCGCGGCGCTTGTTCTATGCTTCGGCATTTATCAGAGAGCCAGTCTCGCCAAGCAGCAGCGGGAGGTTCAGAATCTGACTCAGCAGAAGGATGCCGCACAGGCGGAACTGCTGGAAATTCAGAAAGCCTATGCCTCAAGACCGACCGATGAACTGCTTAAAAGGGAGGTGGATGAACTCAGACAGATGTATCTGTCTAAAGTGGCTCTCTATGAGATTATCAGCAATCTTAAAATGAATTCAGAGGTTAATTATTCCAGCACCATGCTGGATGTGGCAAGGGCGTCAAGCAATACCATGTCTATAAGCAGGATTGTAATGAACGGCAAACGCATGGATCTCAGGGGCAAGGTTGTCGCAGGTGATGAAATCCCGGCTTTCGTTGACAGGTTCAAACAGCTGGATAACCTGAATTCACGCTCCTTCGGTACCATTAAAATCCAGCGCCCCGGTGAAGCCGGAGGAAATAAAAAAGCTGAAAACAGTGATTCCGCCCTGCTGGATTTTGAACTGGTCGGGTTTGATCCTTCAGTCAAGGTTGAGGTGGATCCGGCTTTTGCTCCTGCCAAGGATCAGAAAGACAATTCCGCGGATCAGGAACTCGGTAGGGAGATTAAGTAATGGCCAATATGAAAGAACTGACCGAGAAATATCATGAAATCGAGAAAAAGTTTCTCGCCAAATCACGCCGTGAACAGATTATGATCCTGTGTGCCGCACTGGTGGTTGCCATTTTCCCTCTGTATATGTACTTTGCTGATCCGGCTATGGTGAAAATCAAGAAGGCTAAGGCTCAGCAGATTTCCATAAGAGATGATATTACCAACCTGCAGAATGAAAAGAATACTCTTATGATTCAGCTGCAGCAGGATCCGACAGTGGAACTTTCCCGTCAGAAGGAGGAATTCCGCGAAAAAATAAGAAATCTCGACAAGGATCTTAATAAACAGACAGTAGATCTGATCCCAGCCTATGAAATGGCGTCGGTGCTTAAAGATGTACTGTCAAATACCAGCGGTCTCAGACTGCTCAGCATGTCGAATGAAAAACCTAAAATACTGGTTGAAGGCGGCAAGGGAGGTGTAGCTCTGTACCGTCATGAAACCAGAATTGTTCTTGAGGGATCCTACCTTTCGGCATTGAGTTATCTGCAGATGCTGGAAAATTTAAACAAAAAATTTATCTGGGGTCCGCTGTCCTACGAGGTTAAGGAATATCCGAAAGGTATAGTGGAGATCCATGTGTATACTTTAAGCGCTAATAAGGATTTTATACGTGGCTAGAGTTTTTGTATGTGCTTTGAGCCTTGCTCTTTTTGCCTCAGGTTCAGTTTTGGCTGACAACAGCCTGGTAAGGGATCCGACCCAGCCGGTTGACTATGTGCCCTCCGCCACTGAAACTGTATCGGGCGGAAACAGCGGCTACCGGCTGTCCGGCATATTTGAAAGCAGCAGACCTGCAGCTTTGATAAACGGTAAAAGATATCATGTCGGAGATAAAATCGACGGCTATACAGTAAAATCAATCCGTCCGTCAAAGGTGGTACTGCAGGGCAGCGGGGAACAGGTTGAACTGAAAATGTACAACTCCAGGATGATTGTACGCTGACAGGTTGATCGGTAGAGAATAACGGTTTAATTGATAGTAAATCTTTTTAGAAACAAGATCACAAGTAGATTATTTGATTATGAATATTTTTGCAAAAAGTTTGTTGGCTGTTTCGATTGCCGGACTGATGACCGGCTGTGCGTATCAGCATCGCGATCCGGTTGAGGTCAAAGGTCAGATCCAGGATGCAATTACCAGCAGTAATGTGGCTCTTCCTGCCGATGTTGCGGCAGAACTGAATGTCGGTCAGACAGTCGGCTCCAATGCCGGTATCTATGCTCCGACCCGCAGGTTCAAGGTTCAGGCTGAAAATGTTGATGCAAAGGAATTTTTTGCATCTCTGCTGAATGAAACCAGTTACGGTATTGTTGTCCATCCTGATGTATCGGGAAGTATCAGTCTTGATCTGCAGAATGTTACCATCGGTGAAGTCCTTACCGCGATCAGCAACATCTACGGCTACGATATTCAGCAGAAAGGAAAAATCTTCTATGTTTATCCGGCAGGAGTAAGAACAGAAACCTTCAATGTTGATTATCTTCTGGTTAAACGCACCGGTGTGGCATCGCTTAACATTACCACCGGCGGTGTATCCAGCAAGAGCGACGACAGTGACAGCGACAGTAACAGTGATTCATCAAGTTCATCCTCAAACAGCAGTGATGACAGCAGTTCCGACAAATCTTTTGACAGTGATTCCGGAACGAGTGTAATTACGAGTACTGCCAATGATTTCTGGACCAGTCTGGAAAAGGCAATCGGAAACTATATCGGGAAAGGGGCCGGAAAGAGTGTGATAGTAAGTCCTGAGGCAGGACTGGTGGTGGTTTCAGCACTGCCAAGTGAACTTAAGGCTATTAGAAATTTCCTTGACAGCGCCACCCGGAGACTGACCCGTCAAGTTCTGCTCGAGGCCAAAATTCTTGAGGTCCGTCTGTCAGAGGATTTCCAGCACGGTATAGACTGGGATATCCTCGCCAAGAGTAAGCACTGGGGCAACGGCAGCACCGGATTCGGTACATTCACCAACGCGTCGAATCCGATCTATTCGACCATTGGCGGTCTTACCAATATTGTATTCAGGGATTCCAATTTAGGTGTTACAGTGAATCTGCTGCAGACCCAGGGCGATGTCAGCATCCTCTCAAGTCCGCGGATAACCACCAGCAACAATCAGAAAGCGGTTATCAAGGTCGGCGAGGATGAATACTTTGTAACCAAGTTTGAAACCAGTACGGTAACCTCGGCAAGTTCCACCACCTCCTCTCCGTCGGTGGAGTATACTCCGTTCTTCTCCGGTGTTTCGCTGGATGTTACACCGCAGATCAAGGATGACGGTTCGGTTCTGATGCATATTCATCCTGCTGTTATCAAGGTGGAGGAACAGACCAAGAGCGTTGTGTACGGCGATGAACAGATGCTTGCCATGCCGATGGCCAAATCAACCATCCGCGAAACTGATACGGTGGTGAAGGCAAATTCAGGAGATGTTATTGTAATAGGCGGACTGATTGAAGAACGAAAGGTTGATCAGACCTCCAAGGTTCCGCTGCTTGGTGATATACCTTTACTGGGCAATCTGTTTAAAAACACCCAGGATGCAACCGAGAAGGTGGAACTTGTTATTTTGATCCGACCTGTGGTAGTGGATGAGGATACCTGGAAGAGTGAACTGAGACGTTCGAATGAACTTCTTGAAAAGTGGTATCCGCAGGAACGGACCGCGAAGTAGTTGTTCGAAAAGTGATCTAGAGTTGTTTTGAAATGTACGAATCATTTTTTGGATTAAAGGAACTTCCGTTCACGCTGACGCCGAATACTGACTTTTATTACGGTCTTCCTCCGCACCAGGAGGCAATGGTGGTGCTGAAGGTCGCACTGGAGAGCGGTGAGGGTTTCATTAAAGTTACAGGTGAGGTGGGAACCGGAAAAACCCTGCTGCTGCGGAAAATTATGAATTCGGATATTGTCGACGGTTATGAAATCGCATATCTGCCGAATCCGTATCTGACAGCTCCGGAAATGAGACTGGCCCTTGCAAAGGAGCTGAATGTCAGCCTTACCGCCAGTGACGAGATTTCCGTGACGGATGCTATCAATCACCGTCTGATTGAACTTAACCGTTCAGGCAAAAAGGTAATGGTACTGATTGATGAGGCGCAGGATCTTCCTGATGAGACTCTGGAGGCGATCAGACTGTTCGGGAATCTTGAAACCGAATCCACCAAACTGGTTCAGATAGTTTTATTCGGTCAGCCGGAACTGGATCTGCGACTTGCCCAGGACGAGTTCAGGCAGCTCAGGCAGAGAATAACCTTTTCCTACCGTCTCAGATCTCTGACTTTTGATGAGACCAGATCGTACATTAATTACCGGCTGAAGGTTGCCGGGTATCAGGGATCACCGCTGTTTTCCGATAAGTCTATGAAGAAACTATGGAAGGGAAGCAGGGGAATACCGAGGCTTATAAATGTTCTTGCCCACAAGAGTCTTATGCTTGCCTACGGTCGCGGACAGTACGTTGTAAAACCTGACGCAGTGCGACTTGCAGTCAACGATACCGAGGATGCGGTAATAAAAAGAAAGGGTATTAACGTTCTGCTTATTCTGGCGGCACTGATGGTGATAACTGTGGCTGCCCTGATGGTGCAGTAGTTGAAATGGACATATAGAGTAGGAACTGAAGGAATAATGAGTGTTATCAATACCATGCTCAAAGATCTTGATAAGCGGCAGAAGCTTCAGGATGACGGGGTATACCATCCGTCTGAGCATAAAAGCAATATGACGGTTTATATACTGGCAGGAACTGTGGCTGTTCTTGCAGGGGTGATCGGTTGCGGTTTCTGGTATTACTCCAATAAATCAGTTGCCACCCCGGATACCGTGACACTGGTGAAAAAGACCGACAGCACCGTCAGTTCTGTAAATACTGCCACGGTTGCGGATGAACACAGAAAAGAGGCACTGCAGAAACCTGAAACCGTGTCACCTGAAATCAGAGAGCAGGAGGATGAGCAGACTCTGGCTGCACTGGAAGATGAAATTTACGGACCGGATGATCCCGTGCAGGATCCTGCGGACAGTTATGAGCAGCTGCCGGCACAGCAGCCTGCTGTTGCGGCTGTGAGCCGCAATACCGCCCCTGCTCAGGTGAAGGACGTGCCACCTGCCAAAAAGGTAATGAAGGTAACCCCGATTGAACTTACCAGGGAGCAGGAGACGGAACTTGATGTCAAGGCGGCAAATATCGCTCTGTCCCAGGGTAACATCGACAAGGCCATCGAGTCCTATATGTCGATCCTGTCGAGAGATCAGAAAAACCGTCAGGCCAGGGAAAAGATTGCTTCACTGTACTTCGGAACCAACAACATTTCCCAGGCAAAGAAAGTTCTGCAGCAGGGGATCGGTCTCGATCCTGCCTATCCTAACTACCGGCTGCTGCTGGCAAGAATTCTGATGGATCAGGGCGCCAGAACTGAAGCTTTGTCTGTGCTTACCTCGCTGTCGCTGAGAGCTGAATCCGGCAATCTTGATTACATTGCCACAGAAGCCTCGCTGGCAACCGAACTTAATCAGCCTGCCATTGCAATTGATGCATACAGCAAGCTGACCAGAATTATGCCGAATGATGGTAAGTGGTGGTTCGGACTCGGGCTGTCTTTTGATCGCCAGAATATGAAGTCTGCGGCCGTTACAAATTACAAGAGAGCTATAGATGTGGGTGTTGCGGAGGCTTCCCGCAAGTTTGCCCTGCAACGTATACAGGAATTGGAGAAATAAGTCGTGGCAGTTCGTCCTAAATTAAGAATGCGTCTGGGTGATTTGCTGGTATCGGAACAAATCATTACAGATGATCAGCTGATGAAGGCATTGGCCTACCAGAAAAAATCGGGTTTGAAACTCGGTAAGGCGCTGATTGAACTGGGCTTCATCGATGAAGACCGTATGCTGAACTTCCTTTCCCAGCAGCTTGGTATTCCTTTTTTTGATTTATCCCGTATTTCAATTTCCACTGATGCGGTTAATCTGATCCCTGAAGTTCATGCCCGCCGTTTCCGCGCCCTGGCAATCAACATAGATGCCAACGACAATGTTACCGTAGCCATGAGTGATCCTGCAGATCTCCAGGCTATTGACTTTTTGAGCAACATTCTGGCTCCCCGCGAGATCAACCTGGCAATCGCGAAGGAGGAGCAACTGCTGCTCTATTTTGATCAGCTTTACCGTAAAACCAAGGAAATTGAGTCATTTGCCCAGCAGCTGCAGGAGGAATATCAGAGCAATTCTGATTTTGATATCGGGCAGACCAATGTGGCTTCATCTGAAAATGAAGCGACGGTGGTTAAACTGCTGCGTACCATGTTTGAAGATGCGGTTCAGGTCCATGCCTCGGATATTCATATCGAACCTGATGAAAAGGTTCTGCGTATCCGGCAGCGTATTGACGGCGTACTGCATGAAAATGTAATGAACGAGGTGAAAATCGCACCAGCCCTGGTACTTCGTCTGAAGCTGATGGCCGGTCTGGATATTTCTGAAAAACGACTGCCGCAGGACGGACGGTTCAGAATGAGGGTAAAGGCACATGATATCGATGTCCGTATTTCAACCATGCCGATCCAGCACGGAGAATCCGTGGTAATGCGACTGCTGGATCAGTCAGCCGGACTGCTGTCTCTTGATGATGTTGGTATGCCGCCGGAAATTCTTGCCAAATTCCGCCGTCAGCTGCGTCGACCGCACGGTCTGATCATGGTTACCGGACCTACCGGCTCCGGTAAGACTACAACCCTGTACGGTGCATTGAGTGAACTTAATACCGCTTCGAACAAGATTATTACCGTGGAGGATCCGGTGGAATACCGTCTGCCGCGTATATCCCAGGTGCAGATCAATGCAAAAATAGGATTAACCTTCGCATCGGTGTTGAGAGCAACACTGCGTCAGGATCCGGATATCATCCTGGTCGGAGAAATGCGTGATCAGGAAACTATGGAAATAGGTATGAGAGGTGCACTTACCGGTCACCTGGTATTAAGTACTCTTCATACCAATGACGCGATTTCCTCGGCTCTTCGTCTTATGGATATGGGTGCTCCCGGTTATCTGGTTGCCGCTGCGCTCAGAACTGTAATCGCCCAGCGACTGGTGCGCAAGATCTGTCCGTACTGCAAAGAGGTTCACGAACTTGAACCTAGCGAAAAGACTTATATTGATATGGTAATCGGAGAAGGCTCGTCCAATGCTGTGTTTAAACGCGGCCGCGGCTGTCAGAGCTGCAATTTCACCGGTTATGCCGGACGTGTCGGTGTGTTTGAGGTGCTGGAACTTTCTGTTCCGATGATGGATGCGCTGCGTTCAAATGATACAGAAAGATTTTCCAAGGTAGCTCGTGAAGATCCGAATTACCGGCCGCTGGTTATGATGGCATTTGATTATGCAAAGCAGGGAGTTACCACGGTTGACGAGGTATTGCATTTGGCAGAGGTTGTTAAATAATGCCAACTTATATTTATAAAGGTAGAGATGGTGCCGGAAATCTGGTGGACGGTTCGCTGGAGGCTGGTAATGAGAATATGGTTGCGGAAACACTCATTGCCAGGGGGGTCCGTCCGGTTGAAATCAAGCAGGGGAAAAGCGCAGCTGCGAATAAAGGATCTTCCGGGTTCTCTCTTTTCAACCGCAACATCAGCCAGAATGATTTGCTGATGTTCTGCCGTCAGATGTATACCCTGAGCAAGGCCGGTATTCCGATTATGCGGGCTCTGCGGGGACTTGGCGACACTTTAAATAATAAAAAACTGGTGGAGGTTCTTAAACAGCTTGAGAGTGATCTTGCCGGAGGTCTGCCGCTGGCTGTTGCCATGAGAAAGTTTCCGAAGGTCTTCAACAGCCTTTTTGTTTCACTGATTAATGTCGGTGAGAATACCGGAAAGCTGGAGGAGGCCTTCCTGCAGCTGGCCGAGTACATCAGCCTTGAGGTTGAGACCAAGCGCCGTGTTAAGAGCGCCATGCGTTATCCGGTTATTGTAATTTCATTTATTACGATTGCGATGATTATCCTCAATATCTGGGTAATTCCGGTTTTTTCCGATATGTTCGGCAAATTCGGCGTTGAACTGCCGCTTACCACCAGGATCCTTATTGGTATTTCCAACTTTTTTGTGCATTACTCCTGGCTGATTTTCGGACTGCTGATTGCTCTTCCTTTTGCCTGGATCCAGTGGATCAAATCACCTAAAGGTCGAATGTGGTGGGGAAAATGGCAACTTAAAATTCCGATTATGGGATCTATTCTGTTAAGAGCGCAGCTGGCCAGATTTTCCAGAAGTTTTGCCATTATGATAAGATCCGGTGTGAGTCTGAATGTGGCTCTGACACTGGTTGCCGATGCTATTGATAACGCCTACCTGTCCGAGAAGGTTTTAAAGATGCGTGAGGATGTCGAAAGAGGCGAGTCCATGTATCAGACCGCGGTTGCCAGCGGAATGTTTTCTCCTCTGGTGCTGCAGATGTTTGCAGTAGGTGACGAAACCGGTCAGATCGATACCCTGCTGATCGAGGTTGCCGAGCACTATGACCGTGAGGTTGATTATGAACTCAAGGCGTTAACGGCCAAGATTGAACCTATTCTGCTGCTGATAGTAGCGGGCATGGTTCTGCTTCTGGCGCTGGGTATTTTTACACCTATGTGGGATATGTACGGTGCAATGCAGGGAAAACACAAATAATGGGATCTAGCAGGGAAATGCAGCAGGATACCTCACTGAAACTGATGGGTTTTCTGTTAACTTTGGCGATTATTCTGATCCTTGTCGGTTTGGGACTTCGGACTATGTTTGCCACGGTTGACGATGCCGCCTATGCGTCCATGGATGCTGTGAAAACGGCTTTTGCGGAAAGAAACAATGCGGTTCATGTATACTGGATCAACAACGGCAAGAGAAAAACCCAGTATCTGGATGTCAGTGAGATCGGAGGAGCCGGCATCAGGATTGCCTACGAAATGAGTGAAACCGGCTGGCCAAGGGATGCAAGGATTGTGACTAAAGGGGTTGCAACCCATGGAGGCACCCCCTGCGAACGGATCATGGAAATGGTGGTTCCCGGCCGTTCTGCTGAAGTGATTCAAAAAATGAGTTCTAAAATCTTCAATTATGAGAAAGGATGTGTTTTCATAATAAATGAGGATAAACTTAAATATTCATTCCAGTCCGGAGATCTTTCCCTGACAGATCTGATGCCGGAGCGAAACGAAAAAAATATTTACTTTAAATAACCATATTAAAGTGGAGATTTGTATGAAAAAAGCATTGGGATTTACTTTAATTGAACTGATTATTGTAATTGTGGTTCTGGGCATTCTTGCAGTTACCGCTCTTCCTCGCTATCTGGATGTGACGGAAGAGGCTAAAAATGCCAGTGTGGAAGGTGTTGCCGGCGGATTTGCCACCGGTGTTCTTCTGGTGCGCGGCCAGTGGGAGGCAAAAGGACGTACCAAGGAGGACGGCAAAAATACCATTCTATATGATGGAAACCGCTTCTATCTTACCACCCCTTCAACTGAAGAGGTTGAGAACGGAAAGATGTCTCCCGGCTATCCGATGGATACCGGTGACAGCAGTTCCGCAAATGTAGCCCCGTCTTCACTCAGTGCATCCAGTTGCCTTAATATCTGGAACAGGATCCTGCAGAACCCGCCAAAGGCAACTGATAATTTCGCTGATGTAAAGAGTAGCAAAAATGATCTGAAATATTTTGTGACCAAGGCAAATTCCGGATATGATTCGGTATGCCGCTATTATCTGGTTATTTCTCTTGATAAGGATGCTGACGGTAACTATAAGGATCCCGGTACTGTAACCAACCGGTACAAGAGTTTTTCCTACCGTCCGGCCTCAGGTCAGGTTGTTTCCTATATCAACAATGACTAGAATTATTCGTTCCCCAGTTCATCCTGAAATGTGAACGGGATCGGAAATTGGAATATAAAATATACGGAAAACGTAATTTATTATTTAATAACCCGGTTATTTTACGATAAGAGTATGTAGACGCTGCAGATAACTGCGTGATCAGGTCGGGTATACTGCAGAGGGTTGCGGATATGACTAGAAAGCGGAATGGATTTACATTGGTTGAACTTATTGTTGTTATAGTGCTGATTTCCGTTCTCGCTGTGTATGCCGCACCTAGGCTTTCTGATATGAGTGAGGATATGGAATCTCCGTTCTACAGTATGGCGATGTCCAGGATTAGATCAGTGCAGGAGGCCAATATGACAGCCGACGATGGAAACTGCTCCATGATGCTGATGGCTGCCGGAGCAATAGCCGAGGTAAGAACCGGTGACGGAAAATGTTATGACAGTGACTCGATAGAGATCCCTGCCGGCGTAAGGAATTTTAATGAGAGTTCCCGCTTTTCCAAAGTTACCGTCAAAGTCGGTAAGACAGAAGTTAAATCCGGCATGATGGCTGTGGTAAGTTTTGACCGGATCGGAAATGTCAGAGCCTGCGCTGTAGTTTCACCGGATGCGATGGTGCCGCTTGGTAACAAAGAGTGTGTCATAACATTCGGAACGGACTATGTTCTGACCATAAGCAAGGCAGGTGCTGTTTATTAAAAATGCTAGATGGTTAGCAAACTTGTGCAGAACGTGTGTTATTTTTATTGCCAAGCCGGCTTTTTTGATTGAAAATTGTGTATAGTGAGAAATTAGAGCGAGAGAAATCAGCAATGCAACTCTCAGTTTTAATGGAATGTTAAAAAAAGGAAGGACGTCTTATGAGAAGAAACAATGGTGGTTTCACATTAATTGAACTTATTGTTGTTATTGTGATTTTAGGTATTCTGGCTGTAACGGCAGCACCGAAGTTTATTGATTTGCAGTCTGATGCCAGACTGGCAACACTGAACGGAATGAAGGCAGCAATTAATTCAGCTGTGTCTCTTACCTACGGTAAGTCTCTGGTTGCCGGTAAGGAAAAGGAAGAAAAAGTTTCCATTACGATTAATGGTTCACCTGTTACTGTCTGCTACGGCTATCCTTGTGCAGCAGCTACCGAGATTCAAAAAGTTTTGGATATAGGTGTGTTCGAAGCTTGCAGTGGAAACTCTACCAGTGGAAACTCTACTTCTGCTAGAGACTGGTGCTATACTGGTGGCGGTGATTCTGAATCATCAATTAAAATCTATATTGCCAACGGTTACAGCGAGAGTTCCAAGTGCTTCTTAAAATACGAGCAGGCTAAAAAGAGTGGAACTGGGACAGATGCGAAATTTGAACCGCCGGTTGTAAAATTGGCAGATGATGTAGAATGCTAGCCGTTTAGTTTGATTATCGAGAAGGCGGTCAGGAGGGTTTCTGGCCGTTTTTTTTAGCAAGAGTGGGAAAATGATCAAGAAAGTCCGCGGGTTTACCCTGATCGAAATAATTATCGGCATAGTTGTGCTGTCGATTGCTCTTACGGGCGGCCTTTCTTTATTAATTTCCCAGGTGGATGCATACAGAGATCCCCTGATTAAGGAGAAATCGGTACAGATTGCCAAAAGAGTTGTTCACGAAATACAGATCAGAGCCTATGATGAAAAATCCGATATCGGCGGCGGGATATTCCGCTGTTCGGAGACTGTAGGCGGAATATCCCTGGGTGACTGCAGTGCAGAAGCTGAATACGGGACGGATCGCGGCGAACGGATGCTGGATACTCTGGATGACGTTGATGACTTTGACACGGCTAAACTGTGTCCGAAATTATCCGGAAGCTACAGCTGTTCAGAAAATTATCTTCCGGTGGTGTATTTCTTCTCAGATGCTGCTGATGAGGCTACCCAGAAAAAATACAATGACTATTATGCCGGCTTTCTTGTGAAAATTGAGGTGGTTCCAGCACAAATTTCAGGAGATGCGGATTCTGCAAAAAAAATTACTGTTACTGTAAGGCAGAGTGACGGGTTGGAAATTGAATATTCTTTGATTAAGGCCAATATATAGGTGATCTGATGAAAAGCAGTGGGTTTACTTTAGTAGAACTGATAGCTACGATGGTCATTCTGGGGATCATCTCGGTTATGACGTCAAAATTTATAGTAAACGGCTTTTCGTTCTACGTTGATGCAACCAATATACAGAAAATCAGTACCACTGCCAATTTCGTTGCAGAAAAGATGGAGAAACTGATCGAGAATTCAGTGCCTAATTCCATAGTTATTTCAGAAACCGGGAAATCCATCACCTTTGTTCCGATAAAAGGAGCCCTGGGATACACCTATATTCCGAAAAATCCGCTTTCGGCCTTCGACAGCGAACCGGTGCTGTATGCTGTGACAACCGCTTTTGACAGCAGTAACATCAAAAAGGATGCCTATGTTGCATTCAATAACTATGGTTCCAATGAGGAGTATTACAAAGTCCTGAATGTTACCGTCAACGGCAATGTGACAGCTGTTAAAATTGATGCGTCCAGTAAAAAATTCACACCGGGATCTGAACGCGGCAGACTGTATTTTGTCGACGGCCAAAATAGGTATATCACGGTCAAACTGGAAAATTCACAGCTGGTGATCATAGAACATAACGGTAACGAGGCAACCGGAACCAAGAATATTCTGGCCAGGGATGTCAGTGATATCAGGTTCAGCAAGGTGGCGGGAGCATTCAACCAGTACGGGGAAATTGAAATTGAGTACCGGTTCCCGTACCAGAATATTGCATATGAGAAGTCAATCTATCAGAGAATAGGAGTTGCAAATGCTCCATAACGGTAAAACTGCAAGACCAGGTAAAGCTGGCGGAAGTACACTGATGATTTCACTGATGGTTATTGTGATTTTCGGTGCCTTCGCCTATGCGCTCAATAAAATGAAGACAGATACTGCGGATACCTTTAACAATTCGCTTATGTACGAAAAGGCTGCGCAGGCCGCTTATTCGGTACTGGAAATGGCAACCTATGAGCTGTATCCGCTGAACCGTCACAGTGCCGATGAACCCGGTACTCCGGCTACCGCCAAGGTCGGCGGCTGCGGCAGGGTTACAACCTACTATGCCACGGGAGGTATAATTCCCGGGGCGCACGGACTTGAAAGCTGCACTGCCACGGTTTCCTGTGAACGCAGAGGTGCAGTGGTTGATGCTCCGTCGGATTATTCCGGATATACTAAAATGGTCCATTATTTCCTTACCGTTGTTGCCACCTGCGAAGCGGGTAATTTCCTGGGCGATACTTATTACATTGCATCAAAAAAAATATATTCCGAACTGGTTGACGGGGAGTAGCCTATGACAAACTATAAGAAGATTATGCTGTTTGCTGCAGTGCTTTCATCTCTCCCGGTGTCTGTCTGCAACGCTGTCAATGCCAATCAGTATCTGTCTGCCGATATGTTTGCAAACACTCTGAACATGATTGGAACCGACGAAAATGCCGGACTGACGTCCTCCGGCAGTTTCTTTTCAAATCCAGTTGTTCCTGACTGTTCAACTGCAAATCTCAGTGTAGGGTTTCCTGCAGAACGTGTTCAGGCGGGCAGTACCTACTGTCTTAAACTTTCAGACATTGTTTCCGGAAACAGCAGTGCTGCTGAATCATTTTCCTACAGCTCTTTACATCCGGTATTAAGCAGTGTTCCTTTTGACGGGAGCAATATCAGAAAAACCGTGAAATATGACTGCGGCAGTGGAAACGGTGCGGAATGTTATTCCATAAGCGGCTATCCGACAGCGGCCATGGCACTGGCGAATATTATCGAACTTGCCGACGAAGATGGAAATGTTCTTGACAGTCTGGCAATTCCGAACAGGAGGACTGTCCGGGTTGACGGTTATGCGGTAATTCATGTCAGACAGTTCAGTATGAGAGCTGCATCGAGGTTGATCAGCAATCCTGACAGGGCAGGCGGAGTGATCCTTCTTGTTGACGATTTTGCCGATATTGCAGGAAATCCGGAAAAGTGCGTTTTTTCTGTTAACGATCCTTCAAAAATCGATATGGCTGACGGATGTGCTTTCATATACGGTGCATATATCCTGGCCGGAGGTAAAATAACTGCTGACAGTGTGGCCGGGGATTTTTACCGCAGGTGCGGCGACGGTGACTGCAGAACTTTTGTGACCCAGTCCTACCGGGCAGCCGGGGAGCAAGAAGTCAGTATCACGCCTGCAATGACCCGTTTTTCA
>JAEEGJ010006514.1_pt1 | contig 34862 bp, 28 predicted proteins | sample 8958761 | NCBI WGS metagenome assembly JAEEGJ01 (sample SAMN16246546, study PRJNA631951) | gut metagenome | biome: gut microbiome; feature: rumen; material: RS-attached | host: Bos | place: Iran: Karaj | collected 2018-10
AGACGCTCCACGATCTTGGCTTTTTCAAATTCGGGATGCTGATTATATACATCCTCGATAGACTCCAGCACTTCCTGAACAGCCTGAAGGTACTCTTTCTCAAGCGGGTACTTGGCCTGGAGGCGTGCCATGATGTCAGTAGTTTTCATGATGAAAAAAAAAGTTTTGGTTAATTATTATTATTAAGTAATAGTGTCAAAAGTGATACAAATTTAAAGAGAAAAACGGGAATAAACAAGGTTTCTTCAAGAAAGATTCTTTTGGCAAAAACGCTGGTTATCTAACAAGAAATGATTAAATTTGCAAGATTATTTATAAGAGTAGTATAGTATCAATCCAATAGCAATGAAAAAGCTCAAAATCGCACTGGTTCTCACCGTGGCCGCCGCAGGACTCTGGTCTTGCCAGGAGGGCCGCACCAAGGCCGAACGCCTGCTGGAGAACTATGCAGAGGTGGTCATTCCCGCCCCGGATCTCTCGGGAATCACCGACAACGGAAAAGAGGTTCTTAACCTGTATCGTTTTGCAGCAGATGAGGCCGATGCCATCTATTGGCAGCAGTCCTTCGGAGACAAGGCTTTCTTCAGCGCCCTCCCCGAGGCCGAGCGTGAGTTTGCCTATGTGAACTACGGCCCCTGGGACCGCATTGACGAGCAGCCCTTCCTGGACGGCTTCGGCCCCAAACCCGCCGGCGCCCGCTTCTATCCGGAAGATATGACGGTAGAAGAATTCGAGGCCTGGAACAATCCGCTCAAGGACAGCCCTTACACGCTGGTGGAGCGCACCCCCGACGGTTCCTTGGAAGCCGTCTGGTACCACGACGCCTACGCCGAGCGCGTGAAGAAGATTTCCCACTATCTCAAGGCTGCTGCAGACATCACCATCAAGGAAAGTGTCCGCAATTACCTTCTCAAGAAGGCCGATGCCGTTCTCACCGATGATTATTATGAGAGCGAGTGCGCCTGGCTGGAAATGACGGACAGCAAGATGGACCTGGTGATTGGTCCCCTGGAGACCATTGACGACGACCTCCTGGGCAAGAAGGCTTCCTACGGCGCTTACGTGTTGCTCAAGAACCTGGAGCGCACCGGTGAGCTGGAAGAACTTTCCCACCACCTGCCCGAGCTGCAGGCCGCTCTCCCCGGAGACCCTGCCTACCATAACTTCGAGCCCGGTCTGGCTTCCAACATCTTCGCCTGCAACGTGATCTACTACGGCGGTTACACCAATGCCGGTTACAAGACCATCGCCATCAACTTCCCCTACGACGCCAAGCTCCAGGAGGAAGTAGGTACCCGTACCATCCTGTTTGACAACATCATCCGCGAGAAGTTCAACCGCACCGTCTTCCCGGTGGGTATGACCCTGCTCGAGGGTGACGACCGCCCCCACGTGGACGCCAACGCCTTCTACTGGGACATCGTGTTCCGTGAGGTGGCCAAGGGCCTGGGTGTGAAGGAAACCGTGAACGGCAAGGGCCTGGTGGCCGATGCCCTGGGTAACGAAGCCCTCACCATCGAGAAGCTCAAATCCAACATCATCGGTACCCATCTGTGCCTGCATGAGGTGGGAAACCATCATGTGGAGGCCCTCATCATGAAGCCCGACGTGGTGGCTACCTTTGTGGTCAACACCATCCGTTCTTCCCGCTTTGGTGACGCAGACGCTACCGGCCGCGCCAACCTCATCGCCTACAACTACCTGCTGGAGCAGGGTGCCATCGTGCGCAAGGCTTCCGGCAAATATTCCATCGATTATGCCAAGGCCGAAGAAGCCATAGCCAACCTGGGTGCCCTCATCCTTAAGATCCAGGCCACCGGTGACTATGACGCCGCTGTGGATCTGGTGTCCAAGTACGCCGTGGTCAGCTCTACCCTCAAGGCCGATATTGTAAACCTGGAACTGGAAAAGATTCCGGTAGACATCCGCGTATCCTACGAATAATCAAAAATCAAGATAATGGCTAATAAATTTAACCTCAAGTATTGGGTGTTCCTGCCGCTTGTGCTCGCCATCACCATCTTCCTCTGGGCTGTGCCCGTGTCGTTCTTCGGCATCGAGGCCCTCACCGTTGTTCAGCAGCGCGTTATTGCACTGTTCGTCTTTGCCGCCCTTATGTGGATCTTCGAAATCATCCCCAACTGGTCTACTTCGCTGCTGGTTATTGTGATTTCCCTGCTTACGGTTTCCAACAAGGGTATCGGCCTGTTCTGTGATCCTCAGTACGGTACGCTGGTTCCCTATGCCCGTATTATGAGCTCTATGGCAGACCCTGTGGTTATGCTCTTCCTGGGCGGCTTCGTGCTGGCCATTATGGCAGAGAAGTACGGTCTGGACGTTACTATGGCCCGTGCCCTCCTCAAACTCTTTGGCACCAAGCCGGAGATTGTGCTGCTGGGCTTCCTCATCATGATCTCCATCTTCTCGATGTTTATGTCCAACACCGCCACCGCCGCTATGATGCTGGCCCTCCTCACCCCGGTGCTTTCCAAGCTTCCGGCCGATGACAAGGGTAAGATCGGCCTGGCTCTGTCCATTCCCGTTGCCGCCAACCTCGGTGGTATCGGCACCCCTATCGGCACTCCTCCCAACGCTACCGCCAAGGGCGCTCTGGAGCAGGCCGGTATCGACGTGAGCTTCGGTGAGTGGTGCGCCCATATGATCCCTTACGTGATCATTATGATTGTGATTGCCTGGATCGTGCTGCGCGTGTTGTTCCCTTTTAAGACCAAGAAGCTTGTGCTTGAGATCCCCGAGAGCACCCAGAAGAAAGACTGGAAGCTCTATGTGGTATGGATCACCTTCATCGGTACCATTCTCCTGTGGGCTACCGAGCAGATTACCCATATCAACTCCAACATCGTTGCCCTCATCCCGCTGGGTGTCTTCACCGCTACGGGCCTGTTCGGCAAGAACGAGATCAAGGAAATCAACTGGACCGTGCTGTGGCTGGTAGCCGGTGGCTTCTGCCTGGGTTACTGCCTGCAGGATACCGGTCTGGCCAAGGTGCTCATCCAGGCCATTCCGTTTGGCAGCATGAGCGTGGTGGTGGTGCTCATCATCGCCGGTCTCGTGTGCTACTTCCTGTCCAACTTCATCTCCAACTCCGCCACCGCAGCCCTGCTCATCCCTATCCTGATTGTGGTTGCCAACGGTATGGCAGATCCTGAGGCCGCCAACAACGCTCAGTTCCTGGCTATGGGCGGCACTTCGGCCATGATTATCTTCATCGCCGTCTGCGCCTCCATCGCCATGCTGTTCCCTATTTCCACTCCTCCCAATGCCATCGCTTCCTCTACCGGTATGGTGGAGACCAAGGATATGACCAAGGTAGGTCTGGTAATGGGTATCATCGGCTTCGTGCTGGGTTACTTCTGGTTAACCAAACTGTTCCCGTTTGCATAACATTTAGTCACCCCCGGCCTAGACCGGGGGTCTCTTTCAAATATGAAAAAAGGTATCATTATTTTTGCTGCAGCGCTGCTTTCCGTCAGCACTGCCTTTGCGCAGGAGGAGAAACCTGCCCACTTCAAGCTCTACGGCTTTATCCGTAACTATCTTACGGCCGACACCCGTGCCGTAAACGCCGGTACCGAGGACCTCTATTTCTATATGCCCAAGGGCCACGATATGTCCGGCACGCTGGACCTCAATGACGGTTTCAACTGGCGTTTTGTTTCCCTTACCACCCGTCTGGGCCTGGATGTTTCCGGTTACAAGTGGGGCACCATGGGTGTTTCCGGCAAGGTAGAGGCCGACTTCTACTACCTCAGCGGTTCCGTTCCCACCCTGCGTCTGCGTCAGGCCTTCATGAAGCTCAATTGGGACAACAGCCCCGTGGCTCTTACCATCGGCCAGACCTGGCATCCCATGGCCGCCGATATGCCTCATATGAACAACCTGGAGACTGGTGCTCCCTTCAACCCCTTCAACCGCAGCCCTCAGCTCACCGCCGATGTGAACCTGGGCGCCGGATTCACCCTCACCGCCAGCATGCTGTACCTGAACCACTACCTGCCCACGGGTCCTGCCGGCAAGAGCAAGGACTACTACAAGTACGGTATGCCTGAGTTCTATGTGGGTATTGCTTACAAGAACGCCAAGATTCTGGCCAAGGCCGGTTTGGATATGGTTAATATGCGTCCCTACCGCACCATCGCCGACTGGAGAGTTCAGGATGGCAATGCTCCCACCATCGAGGTCAAGAGTATGCTCCACACCTTCTCTCCGTTTGTGTTCTTCCAGTTCACCAGCGGCAAGTTCCAGCTGCGCGCCAAGAGCATCCTGGCCCAGTCTGGCGAGCACATGAACCTCCTCTCCGGTTACGGTGTACACTCCTTCAACAACAACGGCACCATCGAGTACACCCCCATGCGTGACTGGGCCTCCTTCGTGAGCTTCCAGTACGGCAAGAAATTCCAGGTGATGGGTATGCTGGGTTATATGAAGCAGCTGGGTACTACCAAAGATCTGGTGGATAATTCCGTTTGGATGAACACCGCCGCCGATGTCCACATCCAGCAGGCTTTCCGTGCCACTCCTACCGTGGCCTGGAACCTGGGCAAGTTCACCGTGTCCCTGGAGTACAACCTCACCGCCGCCGAGTTCGGCAGCGGCGCCCGCAACAATCGTGGTATGTTCACCGGCGACAAAGAGTGGATCCTGAACCACAGATTTATCTGCATGACAAAATTCAACTTTTAGGGCCACCCTAAAAGTTGAACAAAGGCACCGGAAAACCGGTGCCTTTTTGTTTTAACCCCTGTAGCCCCCTATAAGGGGGCATTTCGGCCTTTGGCCGGGCGGCAGAAGCCGCCTGGTCGCTTCGCTCTCGGGTTCTTCGTGGAAAGGTATGGAAAAAGAAATGGTTCAGGGCCCGATTTTTGCGGGTCCCGGTTTTTTTGTATCTTTGTGAATTGACTAAAACCAAAACCCTATGGGCGCTTTTCATGCATACGACATCCGCGGTATCTGGGGCAAAGACTGGGACCTGGACATCGCTTATAAGGTGGGATATTTCATCCCTATACTTCTGAAAACCAATAAAGTACTGGTGGGCCGTGACTGCCGCGCCTCTTCGGACGAGATTCACGACGCCGTTATCAAAGGCATCAACGATGCCGGAGCAGACGTGTACGACATTGGCCTCAGTTCCACTCCTATGGTATACTTCGGCACGGCCAACTATGGCTTTGACGCCTCCGTGCAGATTACCGCCAGCCACAACCCGGCCGAGTACAACGGCATGAAGGTGTCCACCACGGACGCCCAGGCCGTGGGTTACGACGCCGGTCTGGGCCAGATCAAGGCCTGGATCGATGAAGGCAGACCCACCCCTGTAGCAGCGCTGAGAGGCGGCTTGTACAAGAAAGAGATTATGGCCGATTACCTGGCCTTTATGCGCAAGTTCGTCAAGGACTACAGCAACCTCACCATAGCTATGGACCTGTCCAACGGTATGGCCAACCTCTTCGCCAAGGAAATCTTCGGCACCGGCAATAACATCCATTATCTGTTTGACACCCTGGACGGCCGCTTCCCCAACCACGAGCCCAACCCGCTCATCGAAAAGAACTGCTTCCCCCTGGAAGAGAAAGTCAAGGAAGTAAAGGCCGATGCCGGCGTCATCTACGACGGAGACGCGGACCGCGTGATGTTCATTGACGAGAAGGGCCGTTTCATCAGCCCGGATCTCATGATTGCCTTGATGGGCCGTTACTTTGTGGGAGAAAGGGGCCTCAAGGGCATCGTCCTGCAGGATATCCGCTCCTCCAAGGCCGTGGGTGAGTACCTGGCTCCTATGGGCTGCACTATGGAAACCTGGAAGGTGGGCCGCGCCTTTGCCGCCAAGAAGCTCCGTGAGATTGACGGTGTCTGGGGCGGTGAGCTCGCCGGTCACTACTATTTCCGCGACTTCTTCTACAGCGACAGCGGCCTGCTGGCCTCCGTAATCCTGCTCAACATTGTCCAGGACCTCAAGAACGAGGGCAAGACCCTGAGCCAGGCCATAGCAGAGATCGTTCGCTACAAGAACTCCGGAGAAATCAACTTCCGCCTGGAAGACAAGAAAGGCGCTATGGATGCCATCAAGGAGCACTTTATGCAGGCCGAAAAAGCCACGGCCTTTATGGACTTCGACGGCTATCGCGTAGAGTTCCCGGACTGGTGGTTCAACATCCGTCCTTCCAATACGGAGCCTTACCTCCGCTTCATCTGCGAAGCCACGTCCGACGCCCTGCTGCAGGAAAAGATTGCAGAGACCGAGAAGATTCTTACCACCCGCTTCGGCGCCAAACGATAGCGAATGAAAAGAATCCTCCCCATCCTTCTGCTCCTGAGCCTTACCCTGCTTGCCCAGGCACAAAGTACCCGCGAAGCCGATTCCCTTCGCCACTCCTTCGGCCGGCAAACCGTTACCTCTGTAACCAACCGGGCCACGCCTTATGCAGACACCCTGGATACCGGCAACCCGGCCGTCAAGGTGGTTCTGTATAACAATGGCACCTACCGATATGTAAAGGATCTCAAACTGGTAGCCGCAGACAGCACCTTTACCGAGTTCTGGGATACCAAAACCGTGAACCCCTACAAGGAAGAGCCCACCGTTCTGCCGGACCGCTTCTCCCTTTGGATTGTAGATACCCTGGATTCCTACTGCTGCCCCAACACGGTCAAGCCCCGTTCCCTGTACGGTTACCGTCACGGCCGCCGTCACCAGGGCATTGACCTTCCGTATCCCACCGGTACGCCGGTGCCCGCCACCTTCGACGGCCGCGTGCGCATCTCGGATTACGTGGGAGGTTACGGCAACCTGGTGGTCATCCGCCACGCCAACGGCCTGGAGACCTTCTACGGTCACCTCTCCAAGAGAAGCGTTGAGGCGGGGGACTGGGTCAATGCGGGAGACATCATCGGCCTGGGTGGATCCACCGGCCGTTCTACCGGTCCGCACCTGCACTTCGAGACCCGCTACCGCGGTGCCGCCTTTGATCCTTCCTGGCTCATTGACTTTGAAACCGGCACGCTGCGTCACCGTCTCCTCCGAATCCGCTCTTGGTACTTCAATCCCAACCAGCGGTACGTTCAAAGTGTAGACGACGAAGACGAAATCTTCAGAACCGACGAAGAAGACCGCCTCCTGGCCGAAGAACAGGCCAAGAAGGAAGCCGCCGCCCGTGCCGCCGCAGAGGCCGCCGCTATGCGTTACCACACGGTCCGCAGCGGAGATACCCTCTACAGCATTGCCCGCAAGTACGGCACCACCGTCAAGCGCATCTGCCAGCTCAACGGCATCAAGGAAACCACCGTTCTCCAGGTGGGTAAACGTCTAAGAGTTCGATAAAAGAAGAGGCATCATCGCGATGCCTCTTTTTTATTTCAGTTTGGAATTGTAGTGCGGGTGAATCTTACCCTTGGAGATGTTTTGGAGCTTGCTGGCTATCATCTTTTTGCGGATGGGAGCGGCGTGGTCCGTGAAGAGGTCTCCGTCCAGGTGGGACATCTCGTGCTGGATCATACGGCAGGCAAAGTTGTCAAACTCCTCCGTGACTTCCTGCAGGTCTTCGTTGTAATAACGCACCTTCATCTTCTTGGGTCTGAGGACGTCGCAGTAGATGCCGGGGATGGAGAGGCAGCCCTCGGAATAGGTTACCTGCTCTTCGCTTTCTTCAATGATTTCCGGGTTGATGAGCGTGCGGCGGAAGTCCTTGAGGTAGGGGTAGGTGTCTGCCACCACGTCTCCGTCTACAATCACCACGCGCTGGCTCACGCCAATCTGCGGGGCGGCGAGGCCGCAGCCATCGGCCCTTACCAGGGTATCCTTGAGGTCTTGCACCAAAGCTGCAATTCCTTCCTTGTCTTTTAAGTTGGCGGGTTCCGCCGTGCGGCGCAAAACTTCGGCGCCGTAGAGATAGATGGGTTTTATCATTTTCTTCTTCTTGTCTTGTTCCGGGACAGGCTGTCCGGTACGTTGAGCGGGTCCATACCCGCCACTCCGCTGCTGCCGCTCTGGCGGTCCAGATAGCTCTGGAGAATAAGGGCGGCCGAAATCTTGTCTACTGAGCCTTTCTCCCGGCGTTCGCTCTTTTTGGCTCCGCCGTCAATGAGGGCACGCTGGGCCAGGACCGAGGTAAAGCGCTCGTCTTCCAGGTGGACCGGGGTGTCCGGAAAGGCTTTTTGCAACTGTTTCAGGAACACGTCTACATAGGCCTGGGCTTCAGAGGGTTGGCCATCCATATTGATGGGATAACCCACTACAAAGGCAAGGATTCTCTCAGACGTAGCATAATTTTTGAGATAATCTATTATCTTTGTAGAATCAATTGTATCCAGAGCAGAAGCAAAGATACCCAGAGGGTCGCTGGCGGCAACACCTGTGCGTTTGCGTCCGTAATCTATGCCAATGTATCTGTCCATTACAATTTGCAAAGGTAAGCATTTTTATGGAGAAATCAGATAAGAAGGAGTCACGCAACTATCGCTTGTCCCTCATTGATGCCGTGTCGCACGAGCGCCTTTGGAGCGTTCGGTTCACGCGTCCCATCTTCATTGGGGCTATGGTATCCGGGATTGTGGTAGCTTTGGTGGCTTTCTACAGCCTTATAGCCTATACCCCCATCCGCACGTTCATCCCCGGCTATCCGGACGCCCAGACGCGCCGCCAGGCCGTGCAGAACGCCCAGAAAATTGACTCGCTGGAAATGCGGCTTATGCAGTGGGAACTCTATTCCCAGAACCTCCGCCGCATTGTGTCGGGAGACACCCCCATCCGCCTGGACAGCATCCTGCTGGGTGCCAAAGGCAGCAGGGACATCACCGACGAGCAGTATTTCACCCTCCGCGATTCCCTCTTAAGGGCCGATGTAGTGGCCCAGGAGCAGTTCAACGTGGATGACGTTTCCACCAGAAACCTTCCCCTGGAGGCCATTTCCTTCTTCCCGCCGGTAAAAGGCGTGGTGTCGGAAGGATTTGACCGTGCCCTGCATCCGTACCTGGACATTACCGCCCCCGCCGGCAGTATGGTCTCCGCCGTACTGGACGGCACCGTGGTGCATACTTCCTGGGATGCGGAAGACGGCTACCTTATGGTTATCCAGCATTCCGGTGATATCCTGTCCGTGTACAAACACAACCAGAAGCTCCTGCACCGGCAGGGAGACGTGGTCAAGGCAGGTACGCCCATCGGCCTGCTTTCCCAGTCGGCGTCCCTTACCAAGGGAGACCATCTCCATTTTGAACTCTGGTACGAAGGCCAGGCCCTGGATCCCGCCCTCTATATCAAGTTTTAGCCTATGGAGCAAAAGAGCATTGCCATTCTGGGTTCTACCGGTTCCATTGGCACGCAGACGCTGGACGTGGTGAGACAACACCCGGACCGCTTCTGCGTGTTTATGATTTCGGCCAACAGCAGTGCAGACCTTCTCATTGAGCAGGCCCGCACCTTCCACGTGCCGCACGTGGTCATCTGCAATCCCGACAAGTTCCAGCAGGTGAAGGAGGCCCTTCCGGGCGTGGATGTCCGTCTGGGCATTGACGCCGCCTGCGAGCTGGTCCAGGCTCCCGAGGTGAAGGTGGTAGTGGCCGCTATGGTTGGCTTCAGCGGGCTTAAGCCCACGCTGGCCGCCGTCCGTGCCGGCAAGACCATTGCCCTGGCCAACAAGGAAACCCTGGTGGCTGCCGGTTCCCTGGTAATGGGGGAGGCCGCCCGTTGCAACGCTCCCATCTATCCCGTAGATTCCGAACATTCGGCCATCTTCCAGTGTCTGCTGGGCGCCTATGGCAATCCGGTGGAGAAGATCCATCTGACGGCTTCCGGCGGGCCTTTCCGCACCTGGGAGAAGGACCAGATAGCCCAGGCCACCAAGGCCCAGGCCCTCAAGCATCCCAACTGGGATATGGGGGCCAAGATTACCATCGATTCGGCCACTATGATGAACAAGGGCTTCGAGGTCATTGAGGCCAAGTGGCTCTTTAACGTGGAGGCAGAGCGTATCCACGTGGTGGTGCACCCCGAGTCCGTGATTCACTCTATGGTGGAGTTCAAGGACGGCGCGGTGATGGCCCAGCTGGGCTGCCCCGATATGCGCCTTCCCATTGCCCTGGCTATGGCTTATCCCACCCGCCTTCCGCTGGAGGGAAAGCGCCTGGACTTTGGTATGCTGGCCGCCCTCACGTTCTTTGAGCCGGACCGCGTCAAGTTCCCTTGCCTGCAGCTGGCTTTCGATGCCATTGCCCGGGGCGGCAACATCCCTTGCGCTATGAACGCAGCCAACGAGGCGGCGGTGGCGGCTTACCTCAAAGATCAAATCCGTTTCTACGATATTCCCGAAGTCATTTCGGAGGCTATGGCCCGCACGGCTTTTGTGGCGCAGCCTTCCCTGGAAGACATCTTTGCCACGCACGAATCGGCCTTTGAACTGGCGCAGAAGAGAATTTCGGCCCTATGATTGTATTAATGAAAACCCTCCAGGTAATCCTGGCTCTGTCGGTGCTCATCCTCATCCACGAGGCGGGGCACTTCTTTTGGGCGCGCCTGTTTCATATCCGTGTAGACAAGTTTTTCCTGTTCTTCGATGCAGGCGGCGTCAAGCTCTTTTCCAAGAAGATAGGCGATACGGAATACGGCATTGGCTGGCTGCCCCTGGGCGGCTATTGCAAGATTGCCGGTATGGTAGACGAGTCTATGGACACCGAGCAGCTCAAGAAAGACCCCCAGCCCTGGGAGTTCCGTTCCAAACCGGCCTGGCAGCGGCTGCTGGTTATGTCCGGCGGTGTGCTCAATAACTTTATCCTGGCTATTGTGCTGTTCTGCGCCATCCTGGGCATCTGGGGAGACAATTTCATCCCCAACAACAGCCCCGTCTACGTGAACGAGCTGGGAGAGGAACTGGGCTTCCGCACGGGAGACCGCATTCTCCGGATGGACAACTACGTCCCCGAAGATTTCTTGAATTTACAGGCCGATCTGGCCCGCCGGCAGGTGCAGCAGGTGCAGGTGCTTCGTGGCACCGACACCCTCACGCTCTATATGGACCAGTCCCTGATGGGTGCCGTGGTCAATACGCCCGGTATGTTTGATATAGCGCTGCCTTTTGTGATTGACAGCGTGATGTACACGTCTCCCAACGTGGGCTCCGGCCTCGCCAGGGGAGACCATATTGTGGCGGTGGCCGGGGTTTCGGCCCCTTATCTGCAGGACGCCCAGAAGGTGCTTCGGGCCCATCCCGGTGAGCAGCTTCCCGTGACGGTGGTCCGCGGTGCCGACAGCCTTTCTTTGACCGTGCAGGTGGACTCCCTGGGTATGCTGGGAGTCTATCCCCGCAACATTGCTATAGAGCATAGGTCCTATAACGTGGCTTCCTGCATCCCCGCCGGCTGCGCCCTGGCCTGGGATACGGTCACGGGCTATCTGAGGGATCTCCGTCTGGTGGCCACGCCTTCCACCGGTGCCTATAAGTCGGTGGGCAGTTTCGTTGCCATCGGCCAGGTCTTTCCTTCCAGCTGGAACTGGCATCAGTTCCTCTATATCCTGGCGCTGCTGTCCATTATGCTGGGCGTGATGAACCTCCTGCCCATCCCGGCCCTGGACGGCGGACACATCGTTTTCTGCCTGTACGAGATGATTACGGGCAAAAAACCCAGCGACCGTTTCCTGATGGTGGCCCAGCTGATTGGAATGGCATTGTTATTGCTGCTGATGTTCCTGGCATTTGGAAATGATATCGCTAGATTAATTCGTTGATTATGAAATACGTCAGCCGTCTAATGGTCCTTGTGGCCTGTGTCCTGTCCCTGCTGGGTTGCAAGCAGGGCAACAAGAAGAACCTTCTCCCCAACGTGAGCGGCAAAGCCGGCGAGGTGTTGGTTATCATTGATCGTGAGCAGTGGGAGGGCAATCTGGGTGTGGCTATCCGCGAGGAACTGGCCCAGGATACTCCTTACCTGGCCCAGAGAGAGCCCCTTTTCAGCCTCTCCAACGTTCCTCCGGGCAGCTTTAACAGTATGTTCAAGATGCACCGGAATCTGCTTATGATCAACATCAATCCGCAGAACCAGATGAGCGGCGTGCAGTACAAGAACAACCTGTGGGCCCAGCCCCAGGCCTGCGTTCAGATCAATGCGGCCGATGCAGAGCAGGCCCTGGCTTTCTTCCAGGAATCGGCCCCCATCATCTCCGAGTTCTTTGAGCAGAGCGAGCGTGACCGCATTATCAGCAATGCCAAGCTCTATGAGGAGAGTGCCCTCCGCGAGCCCGTCCTCAAGGTGGCTAACGGCTTCATTCATTTCCCCAGCGGCTACCGCTGCCGCAAGTTCACGGACGATTTTGTCTGGATCGCAGATGAGAAGCAGTACGTCCAGCAGTATGTGATGGTGTATCGCTATCCCGTTCCCGCGGATGGTCAAGTCTTCTCCGTGGAGAATATCATCAACACCCGCAACACCGTGATGCGCGACAACGTGCCCGGTATGTTCGAAGGCTCTTATATGACCACCTCCACGGCCCAGGAGCCCACCACCCGTTCCCTGCGCTTCAAGGGCCGCAACTTTATGGAGACCCGCGGCTTCTGGGAAGTACACGGAGACTTTATGGGAGGTCCCTTCGTATCCCACTCTTTCTACAGCCCCGACGGCAAGGACATCATAGTGCTGGAAGCCTTTGTATTTGCCCCCAGATACGATAAGAGGCAGTACCTCCGCCAGGTGGAAGCATTGCTCTATTCTTTCGAGTGGGAAACGGACGAAAAAGATGAAAAATAATTTTGCTTGGTAAGAAAATTTTCTTACCTTTGCAGTCCCAAGTTTGGTGGGTTCGTATAACGGTTAGTACTCGGGATTTTCATTCCCGCAATAGGAGTTCGATTCTCCTACCCACTACCAAATATAAAAAAGTAAAATAATGGCAAACACTAAATCCGCCGCGCGTGCCGCCCGTCAGAGCGAGCGTCACCGCCTGCATAACAAGTATTATGCAAAAACAACCAGGAACGCAATCCGCGACCTGCGTAACACCACCGACAAGGCAGCAGCCCAGGAGAATGCTCCCAAGGTCTATGCAATGATTGACAAACTCGCCAAGATCGGGGTTATCCACAAAAACAAAGCGGCCAACCTCAAGAGCGGCCTTCAGGTTTATATTAACAAGCTCGCCTAAGAGCTTGTTTTTGTCTAGGGCTCACTTAGGCAACATAAAAGACGGGATGTAGCGCAGTTGGTAGCGCACTACGTTCGGGACGTAGGGGTCGCTCGTTCGAGTCGAGTCATCCCGACACAAAGAAGCCAGGTGAAAGCCTGGCTTTTTTGTGTGCCGGGATGACGATATGCCTTGAAGGGCCGGCGGGGAGGGGAGACAGGGCTCCGGGGACTACAAAGTTCCGGCGCTCCTGGCGCTATAATCCTCCGGAACTTCGTAATGTCCCCGGAACCCTATCCCCCCTCACTTCCCGCCGGCCCTGTCGATTCGCTACATATTATTAGTGACCGGAAGGGAGAGCCTCCGGAAGGCGTAGCCGCCCATGGCCCCCGTAAGGGCAGATGTCCCCTGGGGGACTATAGGGGGAAAGGGTGGGGATCTCCCAGTATGGGAGAGGGGCCCGCCGCGAAGCGGTGGGAGGGATAGGACCGAAGGTCCGTACCTTCAGGAGGCTCTCCCTGGAGGGCACGTTTTACGAATTCCCATTTATCCGGATGAACAAAAGTTTGTTCTGTTGGTCATAATTGGAGGGAGGAGTTGCAAAGGGGGAAGATTATCACTAATTTTACTAGCACAGAGTGAATTAACTAATAACTAGTATTTCTAATAATGAAGAACGGTATTAAACTTTTCCTTGCTGCATGGGCCATGACCTTTGCAGTGGCAGCAGGTGCCCAGACCCTGAAGATGACTCCTCAGGTGGTGCGCATCACGGCTTATGAGGCCTCCACTTCCGTTAATCTGGTGGTGGTGAAGCCTGAGATCAAACTGGACGTGTTGGATCCTTCGGTGTTTACCGTGGAGACCAATGGCGTTGAACGCAACGTAAAGATTGTCTACCCCTGCGACGACCGCGGAGAGTGGACCGACGGCGGAGAGTATCTTGCCTTCGGCCTGGAAGTGAGCCGTGAGCGTGGGGCTGCTCCGCTGGTGTCCAGAGGTATGGGATCCTGGAGCAAGGCTTATCCCGTGAAGGTGGCCCTCAAGCCCGGTAAGGTTCTCAAGGTGGGCAAGCAGAAGTTCACGGCTGTTGAATGCGCCACGGACCACGCCCTCCGCAACTTCCTGTCCGAGTCCGATTTCTTCTGTCGCGGTACCTTCACCGGTCCTTCCACCGGACGTCCGGGAGACGAGACCCTCACTTTTGGTGCCTATGAGCCCGAAGCCCTGAGAATTGACGGCAAGAAAAACCCGCTCATCATCTGGCTCCACGGCATGGGAGAAGGCGGTACCGACGTGTCCATCGAACTGATGGGTAACGAGGTAGTGGCCCTCATCCGTAACGACATCCAGTCCCACTTTACCACGGAAGGCGGCGAGGGCGGTGCCTATGTGCTGGCCGTTCAGTGCCCCACTATGTGGATGGGTACTTCCAAGGGATTCGGCCGGGGTGAATATCCTTCCCTCTATTCCGATGTCCTCAAATCCTGCATTGACAACTATCTGTGCCAGAATCCCGATGTGGATCCCTACCGTGTGTACATTGGCGGTTGCTCCAACGGCGGTTATATGACTATGAATATGGTTCTGCGTAACCCCGGCTTCTTTGCTGCCGCTTATCCTACCTGCGAGGCCTATCAGGACATCTACATCTCCGATGTGCAGATCCAGCAGCTGGCCAAGGAGAACATCTGGTTTGTTCAGTCCTTCGACGACACCACTGTGAACCCCAACGAGTACTGCATCCCCACTTACAAGCGTCTGATGGAGGCCGGTGCCAAGAACGTCTGGATGTCCATGTTCGAGAGCGTGATTGGAACTGACACCCCCGGTCAGAGACTCTTTGGTCACTTCTCCTGGTGCTATGTGTTCAACGATCAGGTAACCGGCGCCCAGGAGCAGTCCACGGCCGATGTCAAGCCCACCAACAACGGTGGCGGTACCGTAGCTCCCCAGGGCTTCAGCAACCTCTTCGAGTGGATGAATGCCCAGAAGCTCACCGACCCCATTCCCGTTCAGAATCCCAGATGGTAATTAAAGCAAGAACAATATGAACAAGATAAGACTGATTGCAGCTTTGGCTGCCTGCGCGGCGGTTGTTTCGGCCAACGCACAAACCCTGAAGATGGAAACCCAGGTAGTGGGCGTGACCACTTACGAGGCCTCTACCGCCGTGAACCTGGTGGTGGTAAAGCCGGAAGTCAAGATTGACCTTCCCACTCCGGATGTGTTTGCCGTGAACACCAACGGAACCGACCGCACCGTCATCTCCGTGTATCCTTCCGACTCCCGCGGTGCCTTTAACCCGGAAGGGGAGTACATCGCTCTGGGTCTTGAGAAAGCAACGGGCCGAGGCCTGGGCCTTTCCAAAGCCGGCAGCGTATGGAGACAGGAATATAAGGTAAAGGTGGACCTGAAGAAGGGCAAGGCCCTCAAGGCCGGCAAGCAGAAGTTCACCGCCATTGACTGTGAATCCGACAAGGCCCTCAAGGACTTTGTTTCCGAGGCCGATTATTTCAACAAGGGCACCTTCACCGGCAAGGCTACCGGTAAAGTAGGCGACATCACCCTTACCTATGCCTCCTACGAGCCCTGGTCCCTCAAGGGAGACGGCAAGCAGAATCCCCTCGTGATCTGGCTGCACGGCGGCGGCGAAGGCGGTCTGGACGTGTCCATCACCCTTCTGGGCAATGAGGTGGTATCCCTCATCCGTCCCCAGATCCAGTCCCACTTCACCACGGAAGGCGGCGAAGGCGGTGCTTATGTGCTGTCCATCCAGTGCCCCACTATGTGGATGGGAACGGCCGACGGCGGCTTCAACCACGGAGACTATCCTTCCGTCTATGCCGACGTCCTCAAATCCTGCATTGACAACTTCGTGAGCGAGCACCCCGACGTGGACCGCAACCGCATCTATGTGGGCGGCTGCTCCAACGGCGGCTATATGACTATGCTTATGCTGCTCCGTCATCCCCGCTTCTTCGCAGCTGCTTATCCCACCTGCGAGGCCTATATGGACCAGTACATCTCCGACGTGCAGATCAAGCAGCTGGCCGAAGAAAACATCTGGATCGTCCAGTCCTACGACGACACCACCGTGGATCCCAAGGTCCACTGCATCCCCACTTTCCAGCGCCTGGTCAAGGCCGGTGCCAAGAATGTCTGGATGTCCATGTTCGAGTCCGTGGAAGGCATTGACAATCCGGGCCAGAAACTGTTTGGCCACTTCTCCTGGTGCTACGTCTTCAACGATGCAGTTACTATGTCCCAGGAGCAGAGCGAAGGCGACGTGAAACCCTCCAACAACGGCGGCGGTTCCGTAGCCCCTCAGGGCCACGCCAACCTCTTCGAGTGGATGAACGCCCAGGTGCTCACCGCACCCGAGATGCCCCAGCAGCAGTTCGGTGGTGGAAGAAGAAGATAATCCGCTGAAAATGAATACAAAAAAAGACATCCGCGAAAGCAGATGTCTTTTTTTTGCTCCCCCTGTTGGACTTGAACCAACGACCCTCTGATTAACAGTCAGATGCTCTAACCAACTGAGCTAAGGAGGAATGTTTTCCGCTCTCGTGGAACGGGATTGCAAAGGTACAACCTTTTTTGAATTCTCCAAAGGTTTTTGATAAAAAATTTCATAAGAATACTTATCATTATTTTTAGTATCTTTGTACGATAATCCGTAATCGCCTAACTAGTATGGATATTGACCTCCTTTCCAAAATGGTGAAAGAAGTGGTAATGGACCACGACGTTGTCACCCTGCCCGGAGTGGGCAGCTTTGTAGCAGAATTGGTTCCGGCCAATTTCGCGGATCGCGGCTATACCATCATGCCACCCTACAGGAGACTCTCTTTCTCCCCCAAGCAAGGCGATGACACCCTTCTGGTTACCCTCTATGCCCAATCCAACGGGATTTCAGAGGCCGATGCCAACCGCATCCTCACAGACTTCCTGGCCGAAATGAAGGAAGTGCTCAAGGTCAAGAAGACCATCATCTTCCCCGGCCTGGGCCGCCTCAGAGCCACTATGGAGAATCACATCTTCTTTGTGGCCGATGAAGATCTGGAGATCTACCCCTCCGGATTCGGCCTGCAGCCCATCTCCCTCAAAACCCACGAGGAGACCAAGGAAGAGGTGGCCCAGGCCGTATCCAGCCTCGCCACCCTGCTGGAGAAGCAAAATGCGCCGGAACCCGTCAAGGAACCAGAACCGGTTGTGGAACCGGAACCGGTAAAAGAACCGGAGCCTGAACCTGCCCCCGAGCCGGTAAAAGAGCCCGAACCTGTTAAGGAACCCGAGCCTGTCAAGGAACCGGAGCCCGAGCCCGAGCCGGAAAAAGAACCCGAGAAAGAGCCGGAGAAGGAACCCGAAGAGGAGTACGTATACAACTACCAGAAGAGAAAGAATGGCTGGAAGGGTTTCTGGGTATTCATCCTGGTACTGGTTATCATTGCCCTGACGCTGGCCATTGCGCTGGTGGCCGTGGGCTATTTCTTCCCCGAGTGGCTCGATTCCTTCCTGTACACGCCCGAGGAGTATCAGATTATTCATAATTAGTTGATCCGCATGACGCCCGTCAGAAGAGAAGGATACAAGTTTTGCCAAGACCTCAGGGTTCCCTGCTATCAGACCAACCGTCAGACCCTCCTGAAACCGGCCGCCTTTATGGATTTGGCCCAGGAGATTGCGTACTGGGCGGCCAGCGAGCTGGGATTCGGTTACGATACGCTGCATCTGCACCACACCGCGTGGGTGCTCAGCCGCCTGCACATTCATTTCGAAGACTTCCCCAAATGGAGGGAAGACGTTTCGCTCTATACCTGGCACAAAGGGGCCGAAGGCCTCTTCTACCTCAGAGACTACGATCTCCGGAACAAGGACGGAAAGTCCGTCATCCAGGGCACCAGTTCCTGGGTAGTGATTGACGAGTGTACCCGCCGCTTCGTGCGTCCGGAAGACCTCCAGAACCTCCTGGACACGGAAGGCGTAGACCACGCCATAGCCACTCCCGCCCCCAAGATCCAGCTGCCCCGCGAAGCCCAGCCGGAAAAAGTAGGGGAGCACACGGTAGCCTATTCGGACCTGGACCTGGTGGGCCATACCAACAACGTCCGTTACGTGGTATGGGCCATGGACTGCCTCCCTTTGGAAGAGGCCGAAAAACCCGTCAAGGACCTATACATAAACTTCAATAAAGAGACCACCCACGGAGAGAATGTAGAACTCTACCGCCTCCGGGAGGGCAATGCCTGGTACGTGGAAGGCCGGGTGGAAGGCAAGCCCTGCTTTGTGGTCAAACTGGAATACTAGACTATGCGAGACTTATTTTTTGGATACGGAGTTGCCCACACCATTATGCTGCTGGCCTTTGTCATCGGCGTTGGCTTGTACCTGGGCCGCTTCAAAGTAAAAGGCATCTCCCTGGGCTCTACCTGGATCCTGTTTATGGGTATCCTTATGGGCCATCTTGGTTTTAGCGGAGATCTCACCATCCTCCACTTCGTGAAGGAGTTCGGCCTCATCCTCTTTGTCTTCTCCATCGGCCTGCAGGTGGGCCCCGGTTTCTTCCATTCGTTCCGCAGCGGCGGAGTCAAGATGAACCTCCTGGCCGTGATGAACATCCTGCTGGCCGTGGCCATTACCTATGCCATTTCCGCCCTGACCGGAGAAAAACTCACCACTATGGTGGGCGTTATGTCCGGTGCCGTTACCAATACGCCCGGCCTGGGTGCCGCCCAGCAGACCTTCTCGGATCTGTCAGTGGCCGAGGGCACCAGCGTCCTGGCAGCGGGGCAGGCCTCCGAGGGGCTGGCTTCGGCCTATGCCGTGGCCTATCCTATGGGTGTGGTGGGCGTCATCATCGTCCTCCTGCTCTTCAAGGCCATCTTCAAGATTGACCACAAGAAGGAACTGCAGCAGCTGGAAGACGCCGACAAAGGGGCCGAACATGCCCGCCGTATGCACGTGGCCGTGGAGAACCCCGCTATCTTTGACAAGAAGCTCTACGACGTCCTCCACGAGTTCGAAGGAGATTATGTGGTCTCCCGCGTGATGAAGGGAGACGAAGTCCTCTTCCCTTCGGCCGATATGGTCCTCAAGGAAGGAGATAAACTGCTGCTGGTAACCTCCCCGGGTGAGGTGGACCGCCTGCGCATCCTCTTTGGCCAGGAAGTGCCCCTGCACGTGCAGGACTGGCAGGAAAAAGACCACACGCTGGTTACCCGCCGTGTTACCGTGACCAATTCCAAGCTCACCGGCAAGACCATCAAGGACCTGCGTCTGCGCAGCGCCTACGGAGTGAGCGTGACCCGCGTCATCCGTGCCGGCGTGGAGCTGGTGGCCCGTCCCACCCTCTATCTCCAGCTGGGAGACGGCCTCATCTGCGTGGGTACGCAGGAGAACATTGACCAGGTGTCCGGTTTTGTAGGAAACTCTAATGCTGCCCTTAACAAGCCCTATCTGGTGCCCATCTTCCTGGGCATTGTAGTGGGTGTCATCTTTGGCTCCATTCCTTTCCGCTTCCCCGGCATTCCCCAGGCCATTAAGCTGGGTCTGGCCGGCGGACCGCTCATCATTGCCATTCTGCTGGGCCACTGGGGTCCCAAGTACAAGATAACCACCTACACCACCCCCAGCGCCAACCTGATGATCCGTGAGATTGGTATCTCCCTCTTCCTGGCGTCCGTGGGTATCGGTGCCGGCGGAGAGTTCTGGAGCTCCATCGTGAACGGCGGTTACTGGTGGATCCTTTACGGCGCCCTCATTACTATGGTGCCGCTCTGCATCACCTTCATTGTGGCCCGGGCTGTTTGCAAGCTCAACTTCTACCAGATCTGCGGCCTCATCAGCGGCTCCTGCACCAATCCTCCGGTGCTGGCCTTTGCCCAGGGTATGTACGGAAGCGACTACGCCTCCGTGAACTACGCCACGGTATATCCGCTCTCTATGTTTATGCGCGTGCTGGTAGCCCAGCTGCTCATTGTCTTTGCTTTGGGTTAGCCTATGTTGGACCTGGTTTATCCCGCTTCTCCGGCGCCCATCTATCCGCGTCCGTCCATCGACCATCCCGGCAAACCCGTGATGCCGGCCGATGAGATGCTGCCGCTCATAGAGCCCAACGGCCTCGTGTATGGCCAGGCCGGCCGGGCCTGGGTGCACAGCGGTGTGCTGGTGCTGCATCCGGTGGTGCATCTACACATCTTTGACCGCTACGGAAAGCTGTACCTGCAGAAGCGCGCCTTGAACAAGGACCTCCTTCCCGGTTACTGGGATACCGCCGTGGGCGGCCATATCTCCTATGGAGAGACGGTCCCCGAAGCCCTCTTCCGCGAAACCTCCGAAGAACTGGGCCTTTCGGCCTTCAATCCCGTGTTCCTGGAAGCCTACGAGTACAAGACCCGGCGGGACCGCGAGTTTGTGTTTGTGCACGCTATGGTGGGCCATCCCACCCTTCATCCCAATGCCGCCGAGGTGGCGGAGGGCCGATGGTGGAGCATTCCCGAGCTGGAGGAAGCTATGGGCAAGAACATCCTCACCCCCAACTTTGAGAGTGAGTTTATGCGCATCAAGGATAAGCTGCTGGCTATGTTATAAGGTTTGGCCCCAGGTCTCGTCTATGACCGCGCGGGCTGCCGAATCGGCCTTTTCACTGAGGCCAATGTAAGGATCCTGGATCTTTTCGCCTTTTAGGAGGGCCTTCCGCAAAGCGAGGGCCTTTTCTTTTTGCTCATCGTGCGGGAAGAGGGACACTACGCTAAGGAGATAGTCTTCGGCCCCCAGGATGTTCACGGCCTGCACCTTGCCGTCCTTGACCAGGAACTTGAGCGTGCCGGCGTAGCGGCGCTCCTGGTCCGAATAAATAATAAAGGAAGGCTCTGCAAACAGGGTGGAGATGGTGACGGCTTCAAAGACCAGCTCGTCATACAGCACGCCGTTATAATCTATGCGGCCGTCCTGGAAGCGGACCTTCTGAGGACCGGCGCCGTCCGAGACAATCTCAAAGGCAATCTCCTCTCCGGATTCAATCTCTACTTCTATGCGGGGCTGGGTGCGTACCAGACGCCACAGGAGGCGCTCTTCCTGGTCTGCAGGCAGCGTGACGTCTTCAAAGATACTGTGCACCACCTCTGCGTTGAGGCGGTCAAAGTCTTCTTCCTGGGGTACCACCACAAAGCCGGCCATATCGGCCGCGCCGGGGGTAATGGCAAAGTGGGCGTCTCCCTCTGCGTAGAAGCACTGGGGGCGGGAAGCGCCGCGCAGGGCAACGATGGCCCGGAACTCACCCTCGCTGCAGTACGTGTAGGCGTTGAAGCGGGGTTCGGTTTCTTCGGCCACCAGGTTCATACAGTCCAGCAGCCGGTAAAAGAGCTTGGCCATAGATTTGGCCGTCTGGGCCCGGAGCAGGAAGATACCCCGGTTGAAGCGCTTGTAATGGTACAACTCTGCATCCCGCACAGAGGCAATGAACTCCATCTCTTCCGTGGGCTGGCCGGCCTTGGCGCCGCGCAGCAGCCTTTCGGCGGCTCTTTCCAGCGGCATATAACCCTTGGGACAGGCTTGGAAATGCGCGTGCTGGGGCACGGTGGTACCGCTGTTGGGGCTGTTGTAAAAGACAATGTAATTATCCAGGCTGGCGGCCAGGTCCAGCATATCCGGGAACCGGTGCCAGATGGTCTGCGGGGCGTGGATGTCCCGCGTGATGACCAGGTGGTTGGGGAAGATGGGCGCGCGGTTGACCAGGATGTTGTACTTGCGACCTTTTCGGCCCTCGAAGGGGAGGGTGTGCTGGTGTTCCATATAGTTTTCTTCGCACAGGGGACAGCCGTGGTCAAAGATGGGAACCCGGCCCGGATTGGACTGCAGCGTGATGAGCATCCCGCTCAGCGGCAGGGTGCGTGTACGCGTGCTTTTGAGGTTCCGGTATTTGGCGGCCACCGCCGGCCACACCGACAATTGGTCGTGTACGAATTTGTCTATATCTGTTGCCATACTTTCGTAAAGGTACGACTTTTTTTTGTACATTTGTATACTTATGGCAAGTATTGGTATCTTCGATTCCGGAAGCGGAGGACTGTCCGTGTACAGGGAGCTCAAAAAGCTGCTCCCGCAGGAGAGATATCTCTATTTCTCAGACAACGCCCACTGCCCCTACGGAGAAAAAACCGCTGAATATATTCAAGACCGTGCCCGCACCATCACAGACTTTCTGCTGGAAAAAGGGGCCGATATCATAGTAGTAGCCTGCAACACCGCCACCGCCGCCGCCATCGCCACATTAAGGGCCGAATACCCCGAAGTCCCGTTCATAGGTATGGAACCGGCAGTAAAGCCCGCCGCGCTGGGAACCAAAAGCGGCGTCATAGGCGTCCTGGCCACCGCAGGCACCCTCAAGGGCTCCAAATACCTCCACACCCGCGGCCGCTTTGAAGACAACGTTAGCATTGTCGAGCACGTGGGAGAAGGCTTCGTGGAGCTGGTAGAAGCAGGAAAATTAGATGGCAAGCAGGCAGAAGACACCGTCCGCGCCTCGCTCCAGCCGCTGCTGGACAAAGGAGCGGACATCATAGTTCTGGGCTGCACCCACTACCCCTTCCTGCAGCCCGTCATCGAGCGCCTGGCCGGTCCTTCGGTGAAGGTCATTGACCCGGCACCCGCCGTGGCCCGCCAGACCCTGCACATTTTGCAGGAAAAGGGCATCCCCACCGGGAATGGCTCCTTCTCCATAGACCTATACCACTCCGGAGATCCGGAGTCCCTCCAGCGCATCTATCAACTGGTTCAATGAAAAGATTCCTCGTTACGCTAGTGGCCCTGGTTGTGGCCCTGAGTCTCCGTGCCCAAGTGACCACCGGCCTGGAAGTGCTGGTAGAGAGTGGCTTCAAGCCCCTGCTGGGCAAGCGCGTGGGCCTGGTTACCAACCCCAGCGGCGTAGACCGGAACTTCCGCAGCACCATAGACATCCTCTTCCAGGCACCGGAGGTGAACCTGGTGGCCCTCTTCGGCCCGGAACACGGAGTACGCGGAGATGTTTATGCCGGAGACCACGTGGACAGCTCCAAGGATGCCCGCACCGGCCTACCCGTCCATTCCCTTTACGGCGCCACGCGGGAGCCTACGCCCCAGATGCTCAAAGGCATTGACGTAATGGTTTACGATATCCAGGACGTGGGTACGCGCTGCTATACCTTCATCTCCACCCTGGGCCTGGTGATGCGCGCCTGCGCCGCCGCCGGCATTGAGGTGGTGGTGCTGGACCGCCCCAACCCCCTGGGCGGCAATAAGGTGGAGGGCTGCGTGGTAGAAGACGGCTTCTACTCCTTTGTGAGCCAGTACAAGATACCCTTCCTCTACGGCCTCACCGTGGGAGAACTGGCCACGCTCATCAACCAGGAAGAACTCAACCGCGGCCCGCGCGGCCGGCTCAGGCCCGTGCAGTGCAAGCTCACCGTGGTTCCTATGCGCGGCTGGCACCGCGATATGCTCTACAAGGATACCGGCCTGCCCTGGATCCTGCCCTCTCCCAACATCCCTTCTATGCAGTCGGCCCTTTGCTATGGGGCGTCGGGCATAGCCGGGGAGTTTGGCCAGCTCAACAGCGGCGTGGGGTATACCATTCCCTTCGAGACCTTTGCGGCCGAGTGGATAGACGCAGACGCTCTGCTGGACCGCCTAAACAGCTACAACATCCCCGGCGTGGCCTTCCGCACCATCCATTACAAGCCCATTTCGGGCAGCAAGAGCGGGGTTCTTCTGCACGGCGTCCAGTTCACTTTTACGGACTACGAGGCGTGCCCCGTGACCCTGGTCCAATTCTATGTAATGCAGGCCGTTAACGAGCTTTATCCCGAGCAAAACCCCTATCCGTTGGCCAGCACCGATATGCTGGATAAGGTCTGTGGCACGGATTATGTGAGAATGGCTTTTGGAATGCAGATGAAAGTCGCGGACATTGTTGAGTATTGGAACAAGGATGTTGAGGCTTTCAAGAAGCTTTCCCAAGTGTATTACTTATACCGTTAACTTTTAAAACTATTTGTGCTATGAGAAGGTTTATGACATTTACAGCTTCCTTGATGCTGGCCTTAGCTATGCTCATCGCACCTGATATGCGGGCCCAGTCCCGCCGTTCCGGTGGGGGAAGCACCACCACCCAGCAGCAGAGCGGAAGCAGCAGTAGCAGCAACCGCAGAAGCGGCGGAAGCAGCTCCAGCTCTTCCAGCACCCGCTCCAGCTCTACTACCAGTTCCACCTCCAGCTCTTCGAGCACCCGTTCCAGTGGAACCGTGCAGCAGCAACAGAGCAGCAACCGCAGAAGCAGCGGCACCGCTACTACTGGCAGCAGCAGCGCTACCCGCTCCGGCAGCAACTCTACCAGCGGAACCGTGCAGCAGCAGAACAACAACCGCAGAAGCAGTGGCTCTACTTCCAACAGCAGTGCTACCCGCTCCAGCAGCAGTTCTTCTTCCAGCAGCAGCTCCCGCGGCACCGTTCGCTCCAGCAGCGCTACTACCCGTTCTTCCAGCGAGGGAACCCGCGTGGTGAGCGGAGAGACCAAGCAGCAGCCTCAGCAGCAGAGCCAGCGCTCCAGCGGCACCGTCCGTTCCTCCAACGTGACCAGCAGCGGCCTTATCGGCACCGCCGTTGAGAATCCGGAGCACCGCACCCAGGAGGTCTACAGGGACAATGGCTACAACTACCGCTATAACGATGGCATCCGCGTAGACGACCGTCACAATATGTACCGCGTGGCACCCCGTCAGAGAGATCCTCTGGCCTGGGACCGTCCCGGCCACTTCTATGGAGACGCTCCTCACTACTACGGATACCGTATCCACAGCATCCCTCCTTCCTGGCGCCGGATCAGCCACTGGGGTATTGATTATTATTATCACAATGGCATTTACTATCGGCCTTATGGCGGTTCGTATGTGATTTGCCGTCCTCCTTTTGGCACTCCTCTGGAGAGAGCCATTGACAGGGCCATCCTGCGGGCCATCCGCTTCGCCTACTACTACGACACCTATCGCACCTACGACAGCGTGTTCGACTACTATAACGTCATTGCCCGGCAGAATCTCATCATTGCGCAGCAGAACGCCCGCATCATTGCCCGCAATTCCAACTACGCCATCAACTCCAACAAGGCCCTTTCGGCCTACGAGCTGGCCAACAGGATGGGACTGGTGCAGAGCTACGCCTACGCAAACTCCGAGTACTTCTATCAGGACGGCGTATTCTATACCGTATCTCCTTCCGGAGTGTTTACCACCATTGTTCCTCCTGCAGGTGCTCTGGTCACTTCCCTCCCGGACGACTATGAGGTCATTGTGATGAACGGTATCGAGTACTATCTGGTGGACAACACCGTTTTCCGTACCACCGTCTTTGAGGGAGAGCCCTACCTGGAGGTCCTGGGCCAGATGTACGGCTCACTTTATAGCCAGTACAACATTTATCGTTAAACGAATCAATCCCGGCTTCAAAGGCCGGGATTTTTTTGCTACCTTTGTGCTATGATTAAAGACTCTGCACTCATTGTCGTGGATATGATCTACGACTTCATAGATGGCTCCCTGGCTTGCCTGGAGGCCGATAAAGCCGTGGCCAATACCGTGGCCTACATCAAGGGCAATCACCCTTATCCCATTCTCTTTATCCGGGATCATCATCCGGAGAACCACTGCTCGTTTGCAGCCCAGGGCGGTCCCTGGCCGCCGCACTGCGTGCAGGGCACCCGAGGGGCAGAGATCCACAAGGACATCCTTCCCTTCGTAGAGGAAGAGCTGTGCTTCTTCAAGGGAGAGAACCAGGCCGAAGAACAGTACAGCGGCTTCCAGGGCATCAATGCCGCCGGCCAGAGCTTGCAGGAAGTGCTGGAGCTGATGGAGGTTAAGAACCCCATTGTCTGCGGCATAGCCACCGAATACTGCGTACGCAATACGGCCGAAGACCTGCTCAAGGCCGGTTTCCAGGTTACGGTGTTAAAGGATTGTCTGGCTTATGTAGAGGCCGAAGGGCACAAAAAAGCCCTCGAAGCTATGAAGGCCGAGGGCATCCGATTAGTCTAAATCGTCCGGGTCCGTTACCGCGGTTCCGGTACCCATCAGATAGGTTTTCATAAACTCGTTCAGGTCTCCGTCCAGGACGCCCTGCGTATCGGCCGTGTTGTAACCGGTGCGGAGGTCCTTCACCAGCTTGTACGGGTGCAGGACGTAGTTTCTGATCTGCGAGCCCCACTCGATGCGCTTTTTCTGGCCTTCCAGTTCGGCCTGCTTTTCCTGACGCTTCTTGAGCTCTATGTCGTAGAGGCGGGACTTGAGGATGAGGAGGGCTCTCTGGCGGTTGTCCTGCTGGCTGCGGGTTTCCGTGTTTTCTACCATAATGCCGGAGGGCAGGTGTCGCACGCGTACGCCGGTTTCCACCTTGTTCACGTTCTGGCCGCCGTGGCCGCCGCTGCGGAAAGTGTCCCACTCCAGGTCGGAGGGGTTAATCTCAATGTTGATGGAATCGTCTACCAGGGGATAGACGAATACGCTGGAGAAGGTGGTCTGGCGTTTGCCCTGGGCGTTGAAGGGGGAGATGCGAACCAGGCGGTGCACTCCGTTTTCGGCCTTCAGGTAGCCGTAGGCGTAATCTCCTTCCACTTCTATGGTGCAGCTCTTGATGCCGGCTTCTTCTCCTTCCAGCAGGGAGGTGATGGTGTATTTGTAGCCGTTTCGCTCGCACCAGCGGGTGTACATACGCATTAGCATAGCGCTCCAGTCGTTGGCCTCGGTTCCGCCGGCGCCGGAGTTGATGGTGAGCACGGCTCCCAGGTTGTCTCCTTCGTTGCCCAGCATATTGCGGAGCTCCAGGGCCTCAACGGCCTCTACCGCCTGGGCATAGGCGGCTTCCAGCTCTTTGGTTTCCGGGGTTTCCAGGGCTTCGTCTTCCGTGCCGGAGAGGCTCTCCTTGGCAAAGTCGTAGAGCACTTCCAGATCATCGGCCTGTACGCGGGCCTTGTCGTAGGACGTTACCCAGGACTTGACGCCGGCCAGCTTCTTGAGAAAGGCCTCGGCGGCTTTGGGGTCGTCCCAAAAGTCGGGCGCCAGGCTTTCCTGCGTCTTTTTCTCCACCTCTTTCCGTTTGCCGGCAATGTCCAGGCAGCCTTCCAGATTGGAAAGCCGCTCCTGCAGGTCTTTGATCTGTTCAAGTGTAATCATAGAGCACAAAGATACGTAAATTTTGAGTATCTTTGTATAAATATAGAATAGTGAAATGAATCAGATTAACAACGCATACGTATCGGACAAGTACCAGTACACAATGGGAAAGTCTTATCTGGAGTGCGGCAAGCACAAGCAAATCGCTGTCTTTAACCTCTTTTACCGCCAGGCCCCCGAGAACAACAACTGGGCGGTTGTGAGCGGTACCGAGGAAGTGATAGAAATGGTCAAGACCCTGGGCACGGAGCCGGAGGAGTTCTATGAGAAGTTCCTTCCCGGAGACGCCTACAAGGAGTTCCGCCATTACCTGAGCACTATGAAGTTCACCGGTGACCTCTACACTATGCGGGAAGGGGAGATTGTGTTCCCCAACCAGCCCATCGTGACGGTGGTGGCTCCGCTGGTGGAGGCCCAGGTGCTGGAGACCCCTATGCTGTGCATCCTCAACCACCAGATGGCCGTGGCCACCAAGGCCTCCCGCGTGTGCCGTTCCACGGACAAGCCCGTTTCTGAGTTCGGCTCCCGCCGCGCTCACGGCCCCTGGGCTGCGGTGTACGGTGGCAAGGCCGCCCAGATTGCCGGCTGCGCCAGCTCCTCCAACATCCTAACCGGAGCCTTCAACAACGTGCCCTCTACCGGCACTATGGCCCACAGCTACATCACTTCTTACGGCAGCACCGTGGAAGGGGAGCACAAGGCCTTCTGCGATTACATCAAGACCCATAAGGGAGAGAACCTGATTCTCCTCATCGATACCTACGACACCCTCAAGTGCGGTATTAAGAACGCCATCCGTTCCTTCAAGGAGAACGGCATTGACAATTCCTACGGCCCCGGTTACGGCATCCGTCTGGACAGCGGTGACCTTGCATACCTCTCGCAGGAAGTGCGCCGCATCCTGGACGAGCACGGCCTCACCAAGTGTAAGATCTTTGCCACCAACGGCCTGGACGAATACCTCATCACGGACCTGGAGCGTCAGGGCGCCCGCATAGACAGCTACGGTGTGGGCGACGCCATTGCCACCTCCAAGGCAGCCCCCTGCTTTGGCAATGTGTACAAGCTGGTGCAGATAGATGACCAGCCCGTTCTCAAACGCTCCGAAGACAAGATCAAGCTCATCAACCCCGGCTTCCAGATTACCTGGCGCATCAGTGCCCAGGACAAGGAGAAGGGCAATTCCCTGGACGGCTATGTCTTTAAGGCCGATGTTACCTGCCTCCGCGGAGACGCTATGGACCTGGCCATCCAGCAGGGCAAGACCATCACCATCCGCGACGAGTACGATTCCTTCAAGACCAAGACCTTCGAGGAGGGCCACTACGACGCCCGCCCGCTGCAGCTGCAGTCCGTCAAGGCCGGCGAGCGCATAGCCCCCTATTACTCCCTGGAGGTGAAGAAGGCCTTCTACAAGGACAATCTCCAGCACTTCTCCCCGGCCGAGCGCCGTCTCATCAACCCCCACTATTACAAAGTGGACATCTCCGACGATTTATACAACGTGAAGATGTCCATTATAGGGAAGCTGGTGAAAGAAATCGAGTCTTTCGAGCTTTAATCGGCAAAATTCATTTCCTCGAAGAGGTAGTCCGCGTGGCCTACCTCTTTTATTACAAAGAGGAGGTAACGCACATCCAGGGAGATGTTGCGGCAAATCTCGGGATCGAAGGCGAGGTCACTCATAGTGCCTTCCCACACGCGGTCAAAGTTGATGCCAATGAGCTGGCCGTCTGCGTTGAGCACCGGGCTGCCGGAGTTGCCGCCGGTGGTGTGGTTGGTGGCCAGGAAGCACACGGGCTGGTTCTCAAAGCCGCCGCGGGCGTAGATGTCTCTGAGCACCTGGGGGATGTTGTAGTCAAAGATCTCCGGATTGTCCTTCTCAATGATGCCTCGTAAGGTCGAGACCGGGGTGTAGTATACAGCATCTACGGGCCGATAGCCTTCTACGTGACCGTAGGCCACACGGAGGGTGAGGTTGGCATCCGGGAAGAAGGTCTTCTCGTTCTCGAATTCCATCTGGCCCTTCATATAGTCTCTGTAGCAGAGGTTGATGGCATCGTTGAGGTCGTATACCTGCGGAGCCAGCTTGTTGTAGTAGAACTCGTTGATGGCTTCGGACAGCTCTACGGCCAGTTCGTCGTTGGCAAAGAGGGCGTCCTTCCAGGCTTCCATAGAGCCGTATTCGGCCTTCTTCTTGATAAAGTACTCCGGCTTGTAGCTGTCTTCGAGGGCCTGGTCAAAGGCCGTCATCATAGCCACGAAGGTCTCTTCGTCAATGGGCTGGTAGTAGTCTTTCTTATCCAGACGGCCGGCCACCAGTTTGAGTCTTTCGATGGTTCTAACCGTTTCGTTGTAATACTCGTAGGCCCTGTAGAGGAGGTTGCGCTGGGCGTAAAGGTTGTACAGCCTTTGCGTGAGCCCCTCGTAGCGGGTGCCCTGGGCCCATTCCTCAAAGCGTTTTTCGTATTCCTGCTTGCGCTCTACGATCTTGTTCTTGCGGAGACCCTTTTCTTCTCCCTGCCATTTCTTCCAGGCATTGGCCACGGAAGCGTACTTGGAAGAGTACTGGATGCGGACGGCCTGGCTCCGGTCCATATACTTCTTCATAATGTTGAGGCGGGTGGTGCGCAGGGCAATCTTCTCAGGGTCGGAAACGTTCTGGATGTATCTCACGGCCTCGGAGTGCACGTACTCCTGGGTGGAGCCGGGGCAGCCATAGACAAAGGTAAAGTCACCTTCCTTGACGCCGGCGCGGGAAATGGTGAGGGATTTTTTGGGCCGATAGGGGACATTGGCCTCGCTATAGTCGGCGGGAAGGTTGTCCGGTCCGGCATAGATGCGGAAGATGGAGAAGTCTCCGGTGTGGCGGGGCCACATCCAGTTGTCCGTTTCTCCGCCAAACTTGCCAATGGAGGACGGCGGAGCGCCCACCAGGCGGACGTCCCTGTACTCGCGGAAGACAAAGAGGAAGTACTGGTTGCCATAGTAGAGGGCCTCTACGCTGGCCTTGATGCCGTTGCCTTCCTTCATAATCTGCTTGCACAGCTTGTCTGCGTTCTTCTCAATGAGAGCCTCGCGCTGTCCCTCGGTCATCTTTTCCTTGTAGCCCTTGAGCACCACGGCGGTCACATCCTCCATCCTTTCCAGGAAGCGGACGGTGAGGCCGGGGTTGGGGAGCTCATCGGCCTGGCTCAGAGCCCAGAAGCCGTCTTTCAGGTAATCGTGCTCCACGGAGGAATGGCGCTGGATGTAGCTGTATCCGCAGTGGTGGTTGGTGAACAGGAGGCCCTGGTCGCTTACCAGTTCTCCGGTGCAGCCGCTGCCAAACAGCACCACGGCGTCTTTCAGGCTGGCCTGGTTCACGCTGTAGATGTCTTCAGCGGACAATTTGAAGCCTTTGGCCTGCATGTCATTGATCCTTTGGGAAATAAGGGCGGGCAGCCACATGCCTTCATCGGCCTTGACGGGCAATACCCAGAGCGCCAGGAGCGCGGCAAGGATAGTGAAACGTTTCATAGAGTGTGTCATTTGTACAAATGTAGTAAATAATTCTTATCTTTGCCACACTAAACCTACTGTTATGAGAATACCCGAATCAGAACTAATAATCAACGGAAACGGTTCCGTCTTTCACCTCCATATGAAGCCCGAGCAGCTGGCAGACAACGTGATCATGATGGGAGACCCTGGCCGCATTGACATCCTGGCAGATTACCTGTCAGACATCGAATGCCGCAATGCCTCCCGTGAGTTTGTCTCCATTACCGGCAAATACAAGGGAAAGCGCATCACCGCGCTGTCCCACGGAATTGGCCCGGACAATATAGACATTGTGATGACAGAGCTGGACGCCCTGGCCAACGTAGACTTTGAAACCCGCGAGGTCAAGCCCGAGCACCGCACCCTCAATATCCTCAGAATCGGAACTTCCGGAGCCCTCCATGCCGATATTCCGCTGGGAAGCTATGTGCTGTCCCACATCAGCGTGGGCTTCGACGGAGTGATGAACTGGTACGGAAACCGGGAAAAAGTGACCATCCCCGAGGTAGAGGAGGCCTTCAAGAAGCATATGAACTGGCCGGATGTCCTTCCGTCCCCTTATTTCGTGAAGGCGTCTTCCAAGATCATAGACCTGATGAAGGACATTACCATCAAGGGCGCTACCATATCGGCCCCCGGCTTCTATGGTCCCCAGGGCCGTGTGGTACGCATTCCGCTGGCCATGCCCCATATGCTGGAAGACATTGAGAGCTTCCGCTTCTCCACGGGAGGGGAAGACTACCGCATCACCAATTTTGAGATGGAGAGTTCCCCGCTGGCCGGCATGGCCGCCCACCTGGGCCACAATGCCTGCACCGTGTGCTGCATCATAGCCAACCGCTATCTGAAGAGCACCAACACAGACTACAAGCCCATCATGCGCCAGCTGGTGGAAACCAGTCTGGAGCGCATGGCTTCCCTGTAGGAACTAAACGCTTAGCATTATATCGTTCAGGAGCCCACCCGCCGTCTGGCGCGTGCCGGCTCCTGCTCCTTGTATGAGCATCGGGGAAGGGTAGTCTCCGGTGGTGATGAGGACGGCATTGTCCGTTCCGCGGAGTCCGTACAGCGGGCTTTCGGGTCCCACTTCCTGCAGGCCCACGGTGGCGTGCCCCTCGGCATCCACGGAAGCCACGTACCGAAGCTTCCGGCCCGCGGCGGCGGCCTTTTCATAGCGTTGGGCAATATCGGCGGGAATGGGCTCCAGTTTTACCTGGGGCTCTTCCAGCGGAATGCCCGCCTGGCGGCTGAGGATGAGAATCTTTCTTAGGACATCCATGCCGCTGAGGTCAATATTGGGATCCGGTTCGGTGTACCCTTTTACACGGGCTTCCTCCACCAGCTCTTCCCAGCCGGTGCCTTTGTAGTTGTCCAGCAGGTAGTTGAGGGTGCCGGAGAGGACGGCTTCCATCCTCACCAGGCGGTCTCCGCTCTGGACCACGCGGTCCAGGGTAACCAGCACCGGCAGGGCGGCGCCGGCCGTGGTTTCGTAGCGGAGGGCAACCCCGGCGCGCTGGGCATCGGCCTGAAGATTCCGGAACTGGGCATAGGTGCCGGAGAAGGGAATCTTGTTGCAGGCCACTACGCCGTATCCGCACTGGAACAGGTCCGGATACCGGTAGCCGATTTCCTCGTTGGCGGTGCAGTCTATGAAGAGGGGATTCTCCACCGACAGGCCGCAAAGGGCATCGATATAGGAGCCGGGCTGGCCTTTTTCCAACAGCTGACCCGCTTTGGAAAGGTCCAGACCTTCCGTGTTAATCACGTATTTGGTGCTGCGGGCAATGCCGCAGACGCGCAGTTCCTTGCCCGAACGCTTGGCAATGGCGTCGGCGTTTTCGTGGATCATCTGCACCAGGGCCTTCCCCACGCGGCCATAGCCGGCAATGAAAACCGGTACCATCTGGCGCTCGTCCTTCTCAAAGAAGACGTGGTGGATGGCGCGGATGGCCTCCTCGGCCCGGGCCGAAGGCACAATCACGGAGATATTCCTCTCGGAGGAGCCCTGCGCGGTGGCGCGAACCGGGATGCCGTGGCGGCCCAGGGCGGCCAGCATCTGGCCCGTGGCGCCGCTGTGGCCCAGGATATCGTCGCCAATCACGCACACAATGGAGTAGCCGGTCTCCACCTTGAGGGGGTTGAGCTTGCCCAGCGAAATCTCGTAGGCAAAGCAGTTGTCGGCTGCCTGGCGGGCCTTCTCGGCATCGGCGGCCGAGATGGCAATGCACATAGAGTGCACGGACGAGGCCTGCGTAATGAGGATGATGTTGATGCCCTTGCGGTAGAGGGCGTCAAACAGACGGGCGCTGAAGCCCGGAACGCCCACCATACCGCTGCCTTCCAGCGAGATGAGGGCAATGCCTTCCGAGTGCGCCAGGCCAATGACGCCGCCCTCGGTCTGGGGCGGATTCTTCTCCACCAGCGTGCCGGGGTTCTCGGGGTGGAAGGTGTCCTTCACGTAGATGGGAATGCCTTCGGCCACCACCGGCTGGATGGTGGGCGGGTAAATGACCTTGGCCCCAAAGTGAGACAGTTCCTGCGCAGCCCTGTAGGAGATGTTGGGAATGGTACGGGCCGAAGGAGCCACCTTGGGATTGGCGGTCATAATGCCGGGGACGTCGGTCCAGATCTCCTCCCGGCGGGCGTGAACGCCCACGGCAAAGAGGGAGGCGGTGTAGTCGGAACCGCCGCGGCCCAGGGTGGTGGGGCGGCCTTCCTCGTCCCGGGCAATGAAGCCCGGAACAATGAAGAGCTGCGTGTGCAGATGGCGGCTTACGCTTTCCTGGATGCGCTTGTAGGTGATGGAAGCATCCACGGTGCCGCCGCGCACAACAACCAGTTCGCGGGCGTCCAGCCATTGGCAGGCCAGGCCCAGCGACTGGCACTTATCGGTAAGAATACGGGTAGAAAACAGTTCTCCAAAACTCTCCACGGCGCTCAGGCTGGTGGGGGAGAGCTCACCCAGCAGGAACACGCCCTGCAGGATGCTGGCCAGCTGGTCAAACAGGTCGTCCACTGTTTTAAGGGTTTTCCCCTGCGCGCTTTTGGGCAGCAGCTCCCGGATAATGGCATAATGCCGCTCGCGGAGGGTCTGCAGCCGCTCCTCAAAGCTCTTGTCACGCGCACCGGCCAGGCGGCCAATGGCAATGAGCTCATCGGTGCAGCCGCTGATGGCCGAGCTCACCAGGATGGTGCGGTCGGTCTCCAGGGCCTTTTTTACAATATTGATAACCTGGAGCATGGCTCCGGCGTTGGCAACGGAACTGCCTCCGAATTTTAATACTTGCATACGTTCGCTATAAGATTAAGGCCGATAGTTTGGCGGTCTCCAGCAGGAAGCCGTCGTGGCCGAAGAGGGAACTGATTTCTATAAGACGGGCATTGGGAATCCACGATACCCATTCGCGGCCTTCCGAGGGCGGGAAGATGAGGTCGGAATCTACCGCCACCACCGTGCAGGCTGCCTTGATGCGCTTGAGGGCCTCCTTGACTCCGCCGCGTCCGCGCCCGGCGTTGTGACTGTCCAGGGCGTTGCAGAGGGTGAAGTAGGAGTAGGCGTCAAAGCCGCGGCGCACCAGCTTCTCGCCCTGATACCGCTCGTACGAGGCCACGCGGCCCGCAAAGAGGGTGTCGGGGTCGGCTTCGGCCTGGGTGAGTCCGTAGCCTTTGAAACTGCGGTAGCTGATGAGGGCCTGGGCGCGGGCGCACTTGAGGCCGGCGGCTCCGCCCTGCAGGTCCTTGGCTTCGCGGAAGGTGGGATCGGCCTCCAGGGCCATACGCTGGGCTTCCACAGTGGCGCCCAGGAAGGGGGAGATGCGCGGCGCGGTGCAAAGGAAGAGGCAGCGGCCAAAGATCTCCGGCTCCATAATGGACCACTCAATGGCGTTGAAGCCTCCGTTGGAGGCGCCAATGAGGAGGTCAATCTTCTCTATGCCCAGGTGCTTGCGCACGGCAATGAAGGCGTTCACGGTGTCCCGGATGGTAATCAT